>OGJA01000110.1_pt1 | contig 36746 bp, 20 predicted proteins | sample 1571951 | NCBI WGS metagenome assembly OGJA01 (sample SAMEA2582109, study PRJEB24529) | metagenome | biome: Human gut stool | place: China | collected 2011
GTCCACGTAAGGAGGGTTGGCCGGAAAAACATACTGGATATTGCGGATAATCGGTTCGCCGAAGCCCTTCAGTTCCCAGTTGGACGGCACGGCAATCTCCTGCCATCCTTCCTCCGAAAGGTCGGTACGATAAAAATCTTTCACACTCTCTTCTATCGAAGGAGCATAGCGGAATTTCCAGGTACCGTTCAGCGAATGAATCCACGGCGAACGGCTGTAATCTTCCGTACGCGCGTCCTCCGTATTCTCATACAGCGCAAAGTCCACGTGCGGCTTCTCCTTGTTCCACTCGTATCGTGTAGGGTTCTCCCACTCGTTCTGCTGCGCCCATGTCAGACTTGCCAGGCAGAGCAGGAGGCCTAATATTGTTGTTTTCTTTTTCATATACTCAATCTATCATAAAACGGCAGTCGCTCAAAGCCGCACGAATGTAACGTCACAGAACCAATGCCGCCTTCCACAAAGGAGTAAAGGAGAGTTCGTCTTCCTGAAGGAAAACAACCTCTCCTTACTTCATGACCAAACCTATATATTAGAATGCAAGTATAGGGCGAACACGGTTCTTACTACCATAACCATCTACCCAAATCTCACATTTGCCACTACTGCTAAGTTCTAAAAGGAAAGCACCTGTAGTACTAGAAGCCTTAGTACCGACATTGGAACTCCACCATTTGGTACTTGTATTTGAATCAATTTCACCACCAGCCTTTTTTAACACCTCATTTATTTTTGTATAGATAGTTTGATCCGATACTTGTGCTCCTGCAAAATCAGAATCTCCTCCCAAATTGCGAACAATTGAAATCAGCTGTCCTACACTTGGAACAAACCAGCCTGTAGTTTTATCAGATGCTGCATAAGCTTCCATAGCCATACCCGGCTTTCCATAGGTTTCCAATGCATGTTTTAAATTACTCTTATCATTAGCTGTAGCCTCAATTGTCAAAATTTTATTTGTATATGCAAGACCAGCATTATCGCTTACAATTGATGATAAACTCTCTTGAGCTACAGGTGTCAATCCTACTGCATCCCAATCAGAAGGTGTAGTTGTCCATAATGAATAGCCCCATGCTTTCGTATCAGTATAATCATTACCAGAAGCATTTTTCAAAGACAGTACATAACCATGATTACAAGCAGTAACACCATCTAACGCCATCTCGTGATTTGTAGTAGTACTAAATACTACTCCAATGCAGCCCGCAGGTACAGTAGGAAAGTCCTTCGGTACAATATTTCCATCGGCATAATAATAATCACCCACTTCAATAGGACGTGTAGTTACCCCTGTACCCGGAGCACCGCCATAAGTCACATTGTACCGTTTGTACTGATTGGCAGTCATTGTCACTCCTGCTTTTTCAAACTTCACCGGCTTGTTCACTTTCACATCCATGAATGAACCATTAATATCAAATGCGGCGTCTGAAGGAGAAACAATACAACGGTAAAGTCCAGTTGAAATGTTATAAGGGGTGTAATCTGTACCACCCAGTGTAATCGTCAAATCCCCCAAAGGTACCCCATAAGTATATGCATCGGCCTCATCAGACGTTTTATATGCATAAGTCGGAATATTAAACTCCACCAAAGCCATAGCGTGACTCAGTGCCAAGTTCAAATCACCACCTTCTTGTACATTCTCCGCTTTTACTTCTGCTGTCATTAAATCGCAATTACGGTAAGCCTCAGCAGAATTCTGATCTTGAGTATATTTATTTTCACTAAAATATTTCTGAATATCGGCTACTGACTTCATTTCTCCCATCTCCTCATCGTAAGGATAGTAAGCAATGTAATCAGCACCTTCATAATAGTACAAAGTACCATCCCAAGCAGAAGTGGCACTGTTGTAAGTCAATGCCACGTTTTTCTGTATCACAGTAGCACCATCTTCCACGATATACACCCCTATCTTGTCTCCATTCTCAAAATTGGTTGCAGCTCCATTATCTACCGCACGCGATTCTGAATCAACTGATTCAAAACCATTTTCTGTTACGGTCACCTTCAATACATTGGCGGTATCAACAGACTCATTTAATATTTCATTCTGACTGCATCCTGCTACCATCAAAGAAGAAAAAAGTGCAAATGATGCATGTAATAGTAAATTTGATTTCATATCATTAAAATTAAATGTTATTTTATTCGTTAGTTATTAATTTCCCATTTCTCCTGTTACGTCTTCATCCTCTCTATTCCATGAAGAATCCGTTCCTGTTTCAGGTTTTACTTCAGGGCTGATTCCTTCAATGTCTTCGGTAGTACCCTCACCGTTCCAATTGTCAGATCCTGGTCCAGGATTCACAGACGGACTGTTTCCTTCAATATCTCCCCCGGTTCCTGAGTTCCAATCTGCAGAAGAGCCTACATACGTAGCATTTGCCACATAGTCCTGACCGACTTCCACATTAATGTAATAACAATATCCAGCCTGCATTTCAAAACCTTGCGGTACCTGACAAACAATGCTTCTCTTATCGCCTACTACAAACTTCAAAGAAATAGCCCCTTCAGCAATTTTCTGTGGTGCCATCAACGCTTCATAATTCGCTGTCATAACCACCGAATTGCCTTCGCCTTCTACACCGGTAACTCCTCTCACCGTAAGTGTAGTCTTAAAGTCATCTTCAAAAGAACTCAGACGACAGATAAGTTTCGCCGTACGGTGCACAAAGCTCAACGAAGGCTTATCTGCCTTTACCTCTGCCTGTACGACCTCCACCAAATCACTTGCCACATAATTGGAAGCGATATTTTGGTTTGCTTTTACCTGCACTGTTTCCACGCTCTCACCTCCGTTATACGGATACCAGGCATCTACAGTAACCGTCTCACGCCCGTTCCAGAAAAACGGTTCCTCACAAGTCATGTTCCCCTCGGCATCGACAGAGTAAGCTTTTATTTCTCCGTCTATCTTCACAGCGACTCTTCTATCTGACAACCCGGCCCATGTGTCATAAGGCAAAACGCGCGAACCGTCATCCTCACTGCCCATAGGAACAATCACCGCAGTAAAATTTACTGCATTCTGTTCCTCCTTCACCTGATCTTTCTTGCAAGCGACCAATAAAGGCAAGAAGCACAGCATTGCATACAATACGTTTTTATTCATAATCTCTATTTATAAATTTAAGAAATCAATCATCGAGTGTACATCAGGGTACCGAATCCCAAATCACATGCTTCGGCTGTGCCACGCTCACCTCCTCCTTCCGGACGCATGGTTTCAGCAAACTCCTGCGAGTAAGGAGCGTTTACACCCTTAATTTTCACATAGTGATTATAAATCAGTTCCCATCCCGGTCTCTGACGACCTCTTCCATCGGAAGCCACTACATTGTGCCAGCCTTCCTTTCCTGAATAATACGGAGTATAAGGCAAGTCTACTGTCTCATTAGGATTTACATTGTATTTTGCCGTGTATTCACACAAGTCAAGCACTATGTTATCTTTATAAGAGAATAAATCGATACCAATATTATAAGCCGTCTGGCAGAAATAAGCGTGAAGCGGTACATTCAATGTGGCATGGCCCTGGTCACGTCCCATTTCCTGGCTCTGTGCCAAATGTTTTCCCTGTACTCTTCCTGCAGGGTCTTCATGCATTGCCACTACAGAATTTTCAATACATCCCATACCTTCGCCTTCATAAAAGTAGCGCAGGGCAAAGTTTATCTTGTCGGCATCATCACACAATACTCCAATAGACAAAATCGTCAGCATGGCCGGAAGGTCCCAGCTCATCCATCCGTCCTCCGGTTCTGAATTAAAATGGTCACCAAGAAATTCATAGCAGATAGGATAAAACGTCTTTGTAATCCATTCTTTGAAGAACTCAAAATCTTCTTTTTTCCATCCTTCGTAGTCACGCATGATTTCTGCCGGATTGGCAAACTGATAGCCTATAAAACCTGCAGCCAGCAGACGGTGACTATCCGTCTGATACTGTGTCTGATTTACTCCATCCGTACAAGTCCGGGCCCAGTCGTTCAAGATCTGAACTGCCTTGTCCGCACACTGTGTATCACCACTGATCTTCCAACGCAAAGCCAGCTGATAAGCCTGACCTGCATCAAAAGCAGCCACATTGTAGTTTCCACCTGCCGAATGGCGATAAATCTCTTTCTGAGGATTATGTGCCCGATTAGGATCTGCATAAGGACTTTCCAACAATTTCTTCCATCCTGAATACCACGGTTCTGCCTGCTGTTGTACCTTTGCTCTTACACGGTCAAAATCAGCCGCAGTATGTACCAGACAGGGGTGCTGAATCAATATCTGAAACCCCATTTTCAAATTCCGGGCTACAGCTTGTTCCTACCAGGAACAAGCTGCACATACACATACTTAAAAATATCTTTTTCATCTTCTAATTAATTTTATTCTACACCCACATATTTCTTCAGTTCATCTACCGACTTGAAGGACTTAATCCAGTACACAGAATAAGATATATTCTCAGTCTGTCCTAAATTATTCATTCGATATACAAACACATCCAACGTTTCTGCCTTATCTTTAGGTAAAGTCATACTGCCAAACTGAGCTGCACTTATATCTACATAATAGACAGGCACGTTATCAGCCGGATCTATAATCTTCTGAATCTGTCCTTTATATGCTCCATAATTCTTATCTGTCCACATGTCCATCACCATCGAATAAGAAGTAGCTGGATCTGTACGCTTGATAGCCACAATCGGATAGTTTCCGGCATGAAAATCTGTGTCATAAATACGCTCTATAGAAGCTTTTTGATTAGTTCCAGGCGTTACCACAAATTTACCGTCCACAATTTCAGCAGAAGCATAGTCCTTACTAAATCCTCTCCAGTTTGTCGCACCGTATAGGAATGTATCATTAATCTTTCCGGGAGCTACAGTCAGTGTAATATTGGCTTCTACATCGCCGCTCTTCGCCGTAATGACAGTAGAACCATATCCCTTCACATAATACACACCTGTTTCCTGGTTGATGCTTACCACATTATTATCCGTGCTTGACCACTGAATAGTAGATGTTGTGGCATCTGCTGGTATCGGAGTAAACAATAATTTTGAGGTTTCATACATAGCCACTTCTTCCTGTCCTTCTTTAAAAATAATGTCTGTAAGCGGCTGTACTTCTTTCACGGTTATAGCTACATCCTTGAAACAGCCACCTCCATCTCTGGCCTCAACCCGGATGACTGCATTTCCCGGTACCAGGCCTTTTACAAGCCCTTCATCCGTTACAGAAGCTATTTCCGGTGTCAGACTTGTCCAGCTCAATGAAGAATAAGTAGCCTCCAAAGGAAGATAACTGGTTTCCAACTGCAGACTGGCTGTAGCATACACAGACAAATCTGTATTCTTTATCTGAATCTCCTTGATTGGAATAATTCTATCGATAACCTCTACTTCAACAGTTTTTATACCGGCGAAACCTGCTTCTGGAGCCACAGTAATAAATGCCTTTCCGAAATTGTTGGCATAGATTCGTCCCTCTGCATCCACACTGGCAATCTCTTCATTTGAAGATGTCCATATCACATTCTTATTATTCGCATCTTCAGGCAAAACCTCATAGGCGACCAAAGAATCTGTATTAATCAACAAAGGCAACGGATCAGACACCTTTAATGTAATTTCAGATATAATTTTCTGGCTTTCCAACGGCTCAAATTGTTCTTCATCATTGCAAGAACACATACATAAGGAGAGCCCTAAAGCCCCTAACCAACTTCTATTCAAATATCTAATTATCATAATAATACTTTTAATATTATAGACCGTTTTTATTCCCAACCCGGATTCTGCTTCAAATTCGGATTCAACTGCAACTGGTCTGTAGGTAACGGATACAGATAATGCTTGTCTTCCCAAATTCTACCAGATTCCAAGACCACGCATCCTTCATCATTGGTCTTATTGGACATTGTCGGCCATTTGCGCTCAAACTCTGTTCCTGTATATTTTACTCCCACTAGATCCATCTTCATCTCTTTCTCCGCCGTATACCAGCGTTTCAAATCATCCATACGGAATCCTTCGTCAAATAATTCCACGGTGCGTTCACGACGTATTTCGGTCCGCATATCCAGGTGGTTCTTTTCTACAAACTCATTTGTCAAATCAGGCATGTCCGGATTAACTCTTTTCCGAACCAGATTAAGCGACTTTTTCAAGTCATCGTTACTGATGTTTCCATCACGTTCGAACACAGCTTCCGCATAATTCAACAATACTTCCGCATAACGAATAACGGGGAAATCGTACGCTTCTTTTCCTGTCGCTACAGTACGTTCCGTGCAGAACTTCTGTGTAAAATAACCGCTTCCTCCCTTGTCCGAAGGATAAAAAGGACTGAACGATGCATTCTTTTTATCTTCTTCATCACCTGTCCAGTTCAATCTTCCCGGACCATTACTCCAATAATACTCCCCGCTCACCATCAATGTATTGGCCATACGGTTATCACGATTCTTAAATTCGGAGTTCATAGTAGAATAATCCCATTCCTTTTCATTGACCGGCAGTCCGTCTGAGGTCAAATACATGTTTGCTAGTTTCCTTGTGATATATACCGCATTACCCAGACGACCTTGTGTAATATTATACCCGATGGAGCTTAATACTTCATCATGTCTTCTTGAGAAAATGTACTCTTTATTGGCATCTTTTTTCAGTCCGGCCGGATTTGATTTTTCATCTTCCAAAATAAACAAATACTTATAAGCAGTTTTTTCTAACTCACCACCCGGCTTGAATAAAGAAAATGTATTGCTTTTGATTACTTCATCAGCCGCTTTCACTGCAATGTCAAGCAAAGCACTTGACCGTTCATTATTCACCTGACCTTCATTCCGGAATTTTTGCCAGGTACCTTCGTACAAAGCTACACGCGACAAGAAAGCTTGTGCTGCTTCCTTAGAAACACGCCCTTTATCATCTGCTGTAATTTCATTATATGTAGGAAGAACTTCAATTGCTTCCTGCAAATCCTTTATAATGAAATCAATCACATCACTTCGTGAGTCACGAGCCTTCTGCAATTCCGGAGAAGTTACTGTCATCGGTTCTTTTACTATAATGACATCACCATACAACTGAACCAAATCAAAGTGCAGATATGCTCTAAAGAACTTGGCTTCTCCCACATACGTTTTTATATCGTTAGGAATCGGATAATTCTCTGAATTACTCAACAACAGATTTACCTGTCTCAACCGATTGTAATTGTTGGTGTAATTATCATCAGAAGAAGGAACAGAGTATGTTCCATTACTGTAAATATCTAAAGTAGCCCCTGTTCTTAAATCGGAACGGCTGTCACAATGAGGTCCGCCTTCTAATGTCTTAAAATCTCTTGTCCATCCATAAAACTGACTGGCAAAAAGCTTATACTGTTCTGCACTTTGCCAAAGGTTCGTTTCCGCCAATTGTGCTTCAGGTTCCAAGTCGAGGCACGAAGTGAACATCAATGCACAAGCTGAAAACAAAAAAATATTTCGTTTGAATCGTTTCATATAATTAGCTGTTTAAAATCCGCAATTTAAAATGAAGCATTAACTCCGACTGTAAACGTCCGGTTAAACGGATAACGTTCTTTCTTGCTTACGCTTCTTGTTGTTTCCGGGTCCCATCCGTCTGTGATATAACATTTCTCCCACAAGTCATTACCTGAGACATAGATTCGCAGGTTGCTGATAAAATTGCCCAATTTAGCTAAAGCTGCTTTCGGCAATGTATATCCTAATACCACGTCTTTCAAACGGAGATAAGAACCATTATCGGCAGACCAGGTAGAAGGCAGGTAGTTATAATCATTGATGTTCGTGTTGTTTGAATAAGTGGGAAAGTGATTATCAGGCGTTTCCGGACTCCATACATTTCCTACAGATTGATTCGTGGTATTCAACCAGATAGCTTTATACGGGACCTTCCATGCATCATTCTCACGGAAAATGGTTCGTTTTCCTACCCCTTGGAACACAGTAGAGAAATCAAAGCCTTTCCATTCAAAGCCAAAGTTGAAAGAGAAAGAGAACTTCGGATCATCCGAACCCAAATAAATTAAGTCGTCCTGAGTCAGCTTGCCATCCTTATTTACATCCTCATACATGTGATCTCCCAAACGGATATTCGAAGGCATATTAATACTATTATTGGTCAAATAACGGTCTGTATATTTCTTCAACTGTTCCTCATTTTGGATTTTTCCTACATACCGGTAACCAAACACAGAATTCAAAGGATACCCATTTAATGTTTTATTGAATCCGGCTACCTTTACCTCTTCACCACCTTCAATCAGTTTATTGGTCATATAGGTCAACGTTCCCCCCAGGTGATAGCTGAAACTTCCGATTCTGTCTCGCCAAGTCAACGAACCGTCGTAACCTTTACTTTCAAACTTTCCACTGTTTGTATCGGGAGCCGTACTACCTAACACACCCGGATAAAGTTTTCCAACCAACATATTATTGTTTTTCTTCAAGAAGAATTCAATACTACCGGTCAATCTTCCTCCAACAGCAGTAATATCAAGTCCGGCGTTATAGTTGTGGATTCTTTCCCAGGTTCTTTCTGTACTTACAATATTCCCTGCAGAAATATAAGAGGTCAACCCATTGCCCAAATAAGCTCCTCCATTGGATACAGAATTATATAATTGAATACCATCATATCTACTAATACCACTTTGATTACCTACTTCTCCATAAGAAACTCTCAGTTTGATTTCATCAATATAATCTTTCACGCCTTCCATAAAAGATTCCTGAGTGATTCGCCATCCTCCCGACACTCCGTAAAAGAAGTTCCATCTGTTGGCCGGCTGAAACTTGGAAGAACCATCGTAACGTGCATTAGCCTCAATCAGATATTTTTCCTTATAATTGTAGTTTACACGACCAAAATAAGACATAATGGCTTCCTTCCATTTATCAACTTTATTGATAGATACCTGTCCGGTACCATTCAACACACCTAAGGCCGGATCAACATTCTTTGCTTTGGTTGCCGTATATTCATATTCGGTACGGTCATACTGCCATCCCAACATGGCTGTAAGGTCATGGTTTTCTCCAATCTTTGTGTTATACGTCAAGAAAGCAGAAGCGGTGTAATTATCCGTTCGTGAGGCACTCTTTGTATAAGAACTGTCATCCTTTGTCGGACTAGGACTATTTTCACTATATATCGGGTCACCACTATAATTATACCACTGGATAGATAAATACTGTTCATCACGTATGGCGGAATTCGTACTATATCCTAACGTAGCACTAAAATCAAGGCCTTTCGCGATATGATACTTGAACTGTTCATTCACGTTCATTGCAGTAACAACCAGCCGGTTATCTCCTCCCAACTCGGCTCTCCAGTTCGGAGTATATTGTCCTCCCCATGCATACGGTTTACCGTCAATGGTAGACACAGGGAAACCCGGCTGAGGAATAGATGTACCCAAAGTAGAGCCAATCTGAGTAGGCGATACCTGATTCTGACGGCTGGCAGCCATTACAGACTCAATGGTAAAGCGATCGGTCACCTTGAAACTATTCGACAAGCGGACATTGTATCGCTGGTTGTTATTATTACCCCACTGCAGTGTTCCCTGATCGTACAAATAACCTACAGACAAACGATAAGTTGCCTTATCCGTACCTCCGGAAATACTCAAGTCATGCTGTGTAGAGCTGGCTCCTCCCCAAAGAACATCCGTCCAGTTTACATCATCCATAAACACAAAGTCATCTACACCCGCAAAAGAACCAGGTATCGGATCAGGATTTAAGCCATCGGAAAGATCGATGTATTTACCTTTCATCTTTTGGGCTAATTTCGCGTAACGAATCCACGTATAATCATCACCCTTTCCGTCATTATAGCAAGCCTGAATAATTCCCTCCATCCATTCGTCATAACTCATCATGCGTGGCTGCATACCTACTTTCTTATAGGTGTAAGAACCATTGTATTCAATTTTTGCCTTACCTGAATTCGGACGTTTTGTAGTAACCAGGATAACACCTCCTGCAGCCTTCGAACCATAAATAGCTGCAGAAGCATCTTTCAGGAAGTTGATTGACTCAATATCAGCAGAATTCAATTGCGCCATTTCACTCACCCCACTAGCTGGAACTCCATCTATAATCAATAGCGGGTCAGTGGAATTCTTAGAAATAGCCCCTCGGATAGAAATTCCCCATCCTTCTTCACCTGGAGCTGCAGAAGAACGCGTGATACGAAGCCCGGGAACTTGCCCCTGCATAGCCTGAAGCGGATTCGATACTGTACCTTTATCTTTAAATATATCACTGCCCACTACAGCCACTGAACCGGTCAATGTTTCTTTTTTCTGGGCTCCATATCCAATTACCACCACTTCATCCAAAACCTCTGTATCTTCCGACAAAACGATTTTCTGCAGATTCTTGTCAGATGCTGATACTTCCTTGGTTTTAAAACCGATATAAGAAATCACAATTACCGATTTCGAAGAAGCCACATTCAACGAAAATTTACCATCCAAATCTGTTATCACTCCATTGGAAGTTCCTTTCTCCAAAATACTGGCACCGATTACCGGTTCTCCTGTAGCATCAAGTACTACCCCCTGTACTCTTACCCCCTGCATCACGGTATACGCCTCTGCATTCTCCGCATACAACGGATGGGAAAAACCTCCCCAGAGTACAGAAGCAAACATGGCTGAGAAGAGTATTCTTTTCGACGAAAATCTCAAGACATCATCCTTCATTTGTTCACACTTTAAATTAACTATACTTTTTATCATTTCTCTCTAATTCATATATTGTCAGATACACTGTCTGATATATTTTCTCACTTCTTCTCTCCCCATCCGCAAATGATTCTCTACCGTACGCTGTGAAAGATTTAACATCACAGCAATGTCAGAAGCGCTATTTTCTTCAAAACGTGTCAGTTCATATACCTTACGACGCTGGGCAGGAAGCTGAGCCACAGCTTTCTGTTCACATGCCAACAGTTCTTCAGCATAAAGTGAAGGTTCTGTTTCACAGATCTTAGAATCTGCATTTTCATACAGAAAAAAAGCTGCTTCCTGAGCCTTATAATACCGACGTAAATAATCATTTACCAAATTGCGGGCAATAATGAAAAGCAGATGTTTTACCGTGTGAAAACAAATCTTTCCCCGATAGGAAATCAAACGTAAGAAGGTGTCTTGCACCAAATCGTGCGCCAGTTCTTCATCTTCTACTTTATAATATATATAAAGGAAGATGGAACGTGCATATTGCGTATAAGCATCCGAGATTGATTGATTTGAAAGTGCAAGCATGTTTTCCATATCTACATTTTGTTAACTGATTACGGATGCAAATATATGATGGTATTTCACAAAGAAAAAATATATACAACCAAGAGAATGGCCACCCTTTTGCATGGGACAAGAAAATCACCCAACAAATTAGTTTACAATATTTTATAAAACAAAATCCTCCAGTACCAAATAATTATTTGATACTGGAGGAACCACTAAAAGATATTTCAAGTGAATTTACATGCCGCTATTTTCTTTCATCAAACTTACGAATATACTCTCCCGGTGACATGCCATTTACTTTCTTGAAATAGCGAAAGAAAGAAGTTCTGGAACTGAAACCGCATTTCTCTATCAAGGCTTGCAGGGTATATTGCGTATGCTCTCCTTTTTCCAATAACCGATTGAACTCTTCAATCCGATAACTGTTCACAAAATCATAGTAACTGCTATTCAAATAATGATTAAACAAATAAGAAAGCAAATACACCGACACCCCTGTCTTATCGGAAAGCTGCCCAATCTTCAAGTCTGGATTTATATACAATTTTTGTATTTCCATGCAGCTTCGCACTTTTACCAATAATTGCTCACACTCTTCCTGAGTCAAGGAAATATGTTTCTCCTTTTTCTCTTCTTCCAGTTCCTCATCTTCGGCCAACAACTTTCCTACTCCCGTTTCAGCAGCCGTTGCAGGTTGTCTTATTTTTACCAAATAATAACCTATGGCAGCCAGCACTAACAGCATCAATGCCATACCTCCGAACAACAAGCGATACCCCATTGGCATAGAAATATCCACCGTCAACACAGACGCGGAATCCGGTTCTCCCATACGCCGTATTTTTAACTTATAGCTGCCAGGAAGCAAGTCATAAAACACCAATTCAGATTTTCCTTCCAAACGCTGCCACTCCCCATTGTCATCCCATTGATACTCATAAAAAGTATGTGGAACATCAGTATAAGTCAAATCAGAAAACAACAATGTCAGATGTCGCCTCCAACATGAAAGAGCCACCCTATATTGTCCCGGGAACGTCTCCTCCAACGCTTTGTCCTGTTCCTCTCCTTCCAGTAGTACTCCAGATATACCTACACGGTACGTATTCTTGTTTTCACGCATACGCCAGTCTTTCCGCAAAGAAATGAGCCCTTTTGAATTACCAAACCAGATTACCCCCTGCTCATCTATTTCCGGGATACAAGTAAAGAAGATGGGATTAGGCACTCCATCAGCAAAGCTGTAGGGTATAAAAACCTCTTTCTTGTCATAACGATACAACCCATCGTTCGTACCAATCCACAGCCATTTGTCTTTATCTTCTACCACAAACGAAAGATTCTTTTCAAACAATAATGAAGAAGGAGACCAGTATCGAAAGCTTGTCATTTGTAAATCAGAGACAAACAGTTCCCCTTTATCAGGTACAAAATATAACTGCTGCTCAGAATCTTCATAAATTGACGAAATACGTTGTTTATGAATAAATCCTTCAGGAAATACATCCGTGCGTATTCTTCCATCACTCGGTTCCCAAATAGCCAGCCCATTGTTCGTGCAAATCCAGGCCTTTCCACTGGAATCAAACAATATATAAAATACCGAATTACTCGGCAAAGAAGAGTTCTCACTCGTGTAGTGCCTCAATTGCTTTCCCTTCTTATCATAACAATACAGACCCGATGACGTACAAAACCAGATATGCCTTTCTGAGTCTTCTGCTATGCAAGAAATATTATCATTCGAGAATGGACCTTCTCCCTCGGAAGGAACAAAATCACTGAACGTCATCGTCTCCGGATGGAATTTATACAATCCTCCTCCGTAGGTACCGATATAATATTCATCGCCAAATTTCTCGCAACACAAAATCAGGCTGCTCCTTATCTCCGGTTTTGCAAAGAAACGATAGCGTCCACGAGCCTCATCCACATAATACCCTCCACTGCGTGTACCTATCAATTTTTCCTTTCCCGAAATGCAAATGGAACGAATGGACAGATTGCGGGAATCAAAATAAGGAGGATAATCGTACACTGAGAATGCCCCGCTATTGTAATTCGTCACATCCAGCCCCTGCTGATAGAAACCTACCCATAACCACCCGTCACGATCGAGCAATAAGGAATACACGGAATTGGAGTGCAGGCTTTCTCCATGCGAAGGATCGTTGCGGAAAGTACGTACCACCTTTTTCTGTTTCACCGAGACAAAGGCCACCCCTTCTCCATCTGTACTCAGGTACAACAGGTCCTTCCCATCGGTAGACAGTTTGTTAATCAAGTTGCAGCCCACGTCTACAAAAGAAGAGAACGTCTCCGACTGTTTATCAAAGCAGAAAAGGCCTTTTCCCAACGTAGCGATGTATAATTTATCATCTATTGATACAACTCCCCGATACGTACAAGGTTCCTTGTCATTCATCAAAGGATTCGGATAATGTTTCTTCTGTTTTCTGTCGAAAGAAACCCAATACATTTCTCTCTTGGTAAACACCCACAATGCACCGTTTTTCTCACGGCACATGGCCACCACGGCATTGTCTGGCGAAAGAGTGCTTTCGTCCAGTATCACCCGTTCCAGTTTTTCATCTGCCTTCCTTATCCAGACACCGTCACCACTACCGATATACAGGTTTCCCTTCTCGTCCGAAAGGATTTCACGTACAATTCCCTGTATGCTGTCACGATAGGCCGGTTCTAATTTCTCTACTCCGACTCTCCATAGACCGGTTTCAGTACCCACCCACAGCTGGTTTCCGCCCGTTTCGGTAATGACATTCACCCACTTCAACTTTTCATTGTTTCCATACACCGGATAATGCTTGAAACGTACCCCGTCAAACCGTTCTACCGAGGTAGCCGTACCCAGCCATAAATACCCTTTCGAATCTTTATAGATGGTACTGACTGTCAGGTCCGGTAAACCGTCTACACTGGAAATGTTCCGGAAGGTAAAAGTATCGGCTGACAAGACCAGCACTTTAACCCACAAACAGAAAATGAGTATCAGTTTAAGTCCAAATTGATATACTGGGGAATTAGTTCCTTTCATGTACTAGAATATTTTGTGACGTTTTTACATTTCGTCTTTCAAAGAGACAACAAAATAAAATAAAATTCCCGACATATACATGCCTTAATTAAGAAAATTCAATGAAGAAGATAAAAGGTAGTCACGATACAAAAATATCTATCGCAACTACCATGGAAATTTTATTCTAACCTCAAATAAAATAAACTACGACCTCTTTTTATTTCTCAGCCCGTATTTCAATAAAGTCTCTCTTCCAGTTCACTAGAGTATGCTTTTCATTGACATTCAATACCCTCGGACAATCTTTTGCCCGAAATCTCGCATGCATATACGGTTGTCCATCCATCCAGATATCCACCTGCTTTCCTGTGTCCTTTCGAATATAAAACAACTTGGATAAAGAAGAGAAATAAGATGTCTGTCCTCGACGAAGCGAACTACCGTAACCCATAAAAATCTCTTTCGTTTCTGCCGAGTCCATACCTTCCGGATAAGAGACGGCAAACATATATGCATCTGTCGACCATCCGTCAGCCTCAATCCAAGAGTTACTATGCATCAGACGTCCGTCTGCAAGCTGATTAATATAAAGGTCTGTAACTTTTCCCTTATATGTTATTCGAAGTCCAATCCAGTCCTTCCCTTCCCGACGCTCCATCATCGGCAGTTCTTTCTGCGTCACACTATCCTTTAAAATAATGGCAGTAAGTCCTTTTACTTGTTTGAATTCACCCGGCAAATGAAAAGAGTAATACTTCTCTGTTCCTTGCAGGTCTTCCGTAGGCGCCGTAATCTCCTCCCAATACAAATCATCCGGATAATCATGCACAAAATCTGAAAGAGCCAGCAAACGAGGATACAAGGGTCGTAGCACCACCGAAGAGTTATCTTTTGTAATCGTCACGTCAGCTCCGTTCTTTTTCCATTCACCCCCCGGATGCCATAGCCACTCGAACTCTCCGCTGCGATGGGTTTTCAAGTCGTCAATCATGTAAATCACATTGTCTATCCAGAGGAAGTGACGGAAATTACGGCTGAAATTATCCGACACAGGTCCCGTCCCATTTGCCAGCAGATAACGGATGTTTCCTCCGTCAAGCAAATGATACAGATAGCCTCTTAACGTAGAGCCATGATACTGTTGTTCACGGCTCTGCCCCTGCCCGTTGAAAAGCACCACATTGTGTGCCTGACTCTGAAAGAAATAATTACGATAATTCGGATTCGGATACCAGCAATTCCCCGCATCTTTAATTATATCGACTCCCTTATGAAATAAGATAAACGAGTTCGCATCGGCATGCGAATGATTCCATGTATGCCCGCTTTTCACGGCCAGCATCGTGGCATCCTTCTTCCACGATGTACGTATGGTAGCCCAACCAAAATCAGCAAATAACTGTGAGAGTTTTAAATCCGGCAACTCCGGCACACGGGTTAATTCCGGTGTGTACAAAAAGCCCATCGGACGATTCAGAAAGTAGCCGTCACGGTGCTGCCCCTGCTCCACCTGCTTCATGTACCACAGCATATTCTTATCTTTCACTCCCAGCGCATACAGTAACATCAGACTGCTTTCTGCCGAGATATTCTTGTGACTGTCACCAAAGTTGATGCTGTAAAGCATCCCCGTACGAGGATAGCATACATGCGCAAAAAAGCTGGAAAGATTTTTCAGCTGTGGTATGTCAGGCAAAGATACACCGGGATGCACATTTTTCCACGCCACATAGAACTGTAAGGCTTCCTGTATACCAAAATTAGCATAGTTCAGGCTTTCATACATGCCACCAGCCTCATCAAAAGTCTTCGCTTTCTGCTGTAACACATCTCCCGCAAAGTTAAACCATTCCGGAAGGTAATCGTAAACAGCCTGTGCTCCTTCCTTTGCCTCCGGAAGTTCATTTTGCAAGCTCAAAGCCAAAATTCCTCCCATGCACACGCACGACGTCCACCAGTTATGCCCCATAGAATTCAACGAATGAATTCGGACTGGTTCCAGCAGCCAGTCGCCCAACAAAGGTTCCACACCCAGCCGGTATAATCCTTTCGCTATCTTCTTTCGCTCCGAAGCCGACAGGTCATTGTACACGGCATCATACGCAATAGCCGACAGATACGCCTTATGAGCCAGTCCCAAATCACTTCGCCATGCCGGTTTACGGGCAAGCATTTCCGCGCTACCCCAGGTTTCAGCTTCTATGGTCTTCAAAAGAATTGCCTTCAACTTGTCGGCATATACCTTCTCGCCTGTCATCAGATAGGCAAGCGAAAGATAATCAGCTTTATTCAGACTATTTCCTTTTAGTTCTTTCTCTGCGGTCTGTTTTATCTCTTTCCAGGCAGAAGTCATCTGTTCATCCTGCCCGATTCGTTGCTTTACCTGCTCAATCCGCTCCGGAGTGTAAAGCAAATCCGGATGTGTTAGTTTCTGGGCATATCCCATCCCCATACTACATAAGACACCTGCCAATAATACAATACGTTTCATCTTGTTACACCTTGATTCTATTCATTCACTTACCTCTATAAATTTATTTCTTCCACATCAGTTTCCAATACACCACATACCGTTGACGATGAATATCATATAAAGGAGAAATTCTTCCGCCATCCCGGGTTTCGAACGTCAGACCTTTTCCAACCCGTTTAAATGAATTTTCCCAATTTGACTTCTCCAATACCAAGTTCACAGGAAGCCCTTCCGGTATATGGTAGTTGTATGTATAATAGTCATTGTATTTCGACGAGTCTGAGTAAGGAGCCGGTTTCTGCATACCTTCTGTACCCAGTTCTCCCGCCAGGACAACAGGCCCGTAACACAATGCAGCACGACTGGTATCATCTGGAGCCGCTTCCAGAGAAAAAGACATAGGATACGTCACTTCTATACAATCACCCTGGCGCCATTCCCGGTTCAGTGTGATATATGTACCTGGCTTACCGGTCACTTTCACCTTTTTCCCATTTACCGTCACTTTCACCTTTCCACTCCATGAAGGATAACGCAGACAAATCTTCGCACGCGCAGGCTGCTTTGCTCCAATATACAATCGGGTCGTTTCTCCTTCCGGAAACTCAGTTTCCTGACGAAGCGTAATTCCCTTTTCCCGCCAGTTTAAGACCGAAGGAATGAAAAGATTGACAAACAGTTTATCCTGGTGATGAAAATAAATGCTTTCTGCATACTTGGCATGGCTTTCAAAACCGCTTCCTACGCAACACCAGAATGAATTGTCCGGTGTACTGTATACTTTATGTGCTCCCGACAATAAAGGTAAGAAATAGGCTACCATTCCTGTTTCGGGATCCTGCTGTCCCAAGATGTGATTATATAAGGCACGTTCGTAATAATCAGCCACTTCCGTAGAGGCATTCCAGCAGAACAGATGCTTGCTCAGCTTCAACATGTTATACGTACAACACGTCTCTCCCGTATAGCCCGACAGATGTTTGGAGAACTGCTTCGTATCAAAGAAATGCTCCTTGTCGCTGCTACATCCCGGTGCAAATGTGTGATGTCCGACCATCGTATGCCAGAAAAATTCACTTAACTCCCGACTGTCCTCATTCGCTGAAAGCTCATAATTGCGAGCCTCAGCCAGAACTTTCGGAATAAAGGTATTGGTATGTTTCGTCCCCAGATCGTCACGCTTCTCTTTCAAAGGGTCAATCACCTCATTATGATAAAAGAACTCGGCTAACCAGCGATAACGTTCATCTCCGGTCAAGGCATACAAATTATAAAATGACTCATTGATTCCTCCAAATTCATTGCGTATCATCCGCTTCCGGGTGGTCTCATCCTGTGATTTCAACTTGGTATAGGCCCAGTCGCCCATCTGCTTTACCACCTCCAGTGCCTGACGGTTATCGGCATAGATATACTGGTCTATCAACCCTGAAAACAGCTTGTGTAGCGTATACCAGGGAGCCCACACACTTGTTCCCCGCAGATTCCGGTTAATCAACTCCTCCGGGAAAGCACTCAAATAACCGTTCTTATACGTTTGCTGCACTTCTGCCAGTCCATTAACCAGACTATCCCCCTTCAACTTAAAAATGTCACTTCCTGTAGCCGCATACATCAAGGAATAAGCCGATAACAAATGTCCCGTAATATGTCCACGCAACTCGCAATCAAGAGACTCCCAGCCTCCCAGTTTCTTCACCGTCATATATCCTCCTTCACGCCCGGCAAACACACCGGCCGTAGTACGGAAACTATGCAGCAGTTGATTCACGCCAATAGAAACCATCCATACTGAGTCTCGCTCCATATTTTCTCTGAAACGACTGGGAAGCAGGCGTACATCCTGCAATTCAACACATTCTGCCGCCATGGGAGCAGCCAGGGACACTTGAAATTTCTCCGGATTTAGTCCGGGATAAACCGACTGTGCTGTCATGGGGCCTACATACCCTAACAGCCCAACAATCATCATCCATATATTTCTTTTCATACTTTTTTGTTTGTCGTTTATTTAATAATACGAATCATATCACACATTTACTCAACAACGGGCTGATAAAAGACATAAAAAAAGCAGTTGCGATAGGGATATTTCCTTTCGCAACTGCCTATAAGGAGTTTAAAAGTTAACTTAGTGATTTGTTAGAAAGCGAATACGGGACGAACATGCATATTTCCAGTTTCTGATTTTGACGCATCATACAACAGGAATTTATAACTATTTGTATCAATAGACCAAGCCTTTGTATTATCACCTTGTACTCCAGAAGAAGTCCACCAACGATATCCATAACTTTGACTTTCAGCAATTGGATAATAATAAAATTCTCCACCTACTTCTTGTAATGTCTGCTGCAAAGCCAGCATTGCTTCAGGCGCACCACTCTTTTCATCAAATTTACCACCACCTAATCCTTCCATTGCATTTTGAGGAGTAAACATTTTACTAGTCTGAGTTCCGTTCGCAACACCCAGATTATTGATAATCAAAGCTACTTGACCAATACTTGGCAAGTACCATCCACTTGTTGTACTTGGGATTTCCTTTCCATAAGTCACTGCAGCATTTACAGCCGCATAAGCAGCTGCACTATAACTAGGTGCTGCTAAAATAGCCTGAGTAGCTGAGTAACCATCATAGTCTGCAAAAGCTGATGTAAAACTATCAACCGTTTTTTCATATAAATTTAAACCTGTAATATCCTCATTAACCATAGACCAAGAGTATTTTGTGTTGATATCATCTGTATCAAACAGAGATACTACATATCCATGTGACCAGTTTTTTGCTTGATCTGCTGTACTAGTTTCAGTACTAAAAATAATACCTATACATCCTGCCGGTACATTACCCAAATCCCCCGGCCAGATACTTCCATCCGCATAATAGTAGTCACCGACTTCCAAATTACGTTCTTCAATCCCGGAATGATCAGCATAATCATATTTTACATCAATCCCTTCATATTCTCCAGCTTTTGGAGTCACAGACAGAGCTGCTCCATTTGCTGCAGGAAAATACACCGGAACAGAACCATCCTGGAATTCGCCTTCTACATTCAATTCTGTGTTAGAAGGAGCTACGATACAACGGTAAATACCTTTTGTTACTTCACTTTCATTCTCAGTAATTGTTTCTTTGCCAAATGTGCATAAAGAAAATTCTTTTCCTGCAGCTGATTCTTCAGCCATTGTTACTTTTAATCCCAACGGAGCAGAATATTCATAATCTCCACTTGTATACGCACGGATAGGCACCTTGATTTCAATCATAGACATCTTATGCGCAAAACTGAAAGTGATGTTCTGGCCACGAGTAACATTTGCAGCAACGACAGAAGCAGTCATCAAATCGGCAGCCTGGTATTCTGCCAATGTAGACTGTCCGGTACTATTTTTCAAATTTGTAGTGAAATGAGTTATGATTTCTTCTTCTGAAGTCACAGACAATCCTTCAGTATAAGGAGAATAAGCAATATAATCTGCATCTTTATAGTAATACAGCTTGGCATCATTCTCTCCTGCCCATGTTGTTCCATCTGCACCCAAAGTCATCTTCATGTTGCTTACCAAAGCTTCTCCATCGCGTACTACGAATACACCAATGGCATCACCCTCTTCGAATGTAGTAGTATAATCTGTTTCAGATACACGTGAAGTAGCATCCGAAGAAACGAAATCGTTTGCCGTAGCCACTACGTTCAATACATCTTCTTCACCCGACGGAGCCGGAGTACCCAACTCATTATTTTGATTACAACCTGTCACGATTGCAGCCATGGCCAAAGCCATGCATGAAAGTTTCCACAAATTTGTTTTCATAATGTAATTCTATTTAAGTTTTTATTTATTCACCCAGTTTATCTTTCCCAGCTTCAACAGGAGTGGTACTTCCTTCCCACTTTTTATTTCCATCGTCAGTTGAATTCCCAGGATTTACCTCATTGATTTCAGCACCCGTTGGAACATCTGTTCCATTCCAACCATCCGTACTTGTACCTGGTCCTACCGATGAAGTTTCACCATTTGTAGAGTCATCTCCACCGTTATCCCAACTGCCGCCATCCGTATCAGGACCTACCTCCGGAGCTTCCCCATTGGTTCCTACGGTCTCGCCTTCCCACTTTATCGGAGTTCCGAAAGCTACTTGCAGCCCATCAGGAGTTACTTCTACAGACACGGGGAAGATGTATCCTTGTTTCAGTTCCACATCCTCCGGAAGTACATATTCGTCACTTCTTCCGTCGCTCATAGTCACTTCCATGAAAACGGTTCCGGCAGTCAGTGTCTGAGGAGCTACCAACGCTTTATAATCACCGGTTGTCTTCACCGAATTGCCTTCGGCCACCCCTGACAAGTTGCACAAGGTAATGGTTGCCGCATTCATTGTCCCCTCTTCTGTCGGATTAAGCTGCAAGGCACATTCCACACACGCCGTACGGTGTACGAAAGTCAGCGTGTTCTCGCTTGCAGATACCGAAGCATTGTTCACTTCCAGTAAGTCACTGGCCAGATAATTCGCTGCTACGCTCTGGTCGGCAGCCACTACCACCTCCGGCTTTTTCCCCTCATTGTAAGGATACCAGGCATTGACAGAGACTGTCTGTCCAAGGTCTTCCCAGTAAAAAGGAGCGGCGGAAGTCAGTTCACCTTTCTCATTCACCGTATACTCCTTCACCGTACCGTTGATTTCCACACCCACCTTTGCATCCGAAAGACCAGCCCATGAATTATTGACCGTCAAACGGCTTGAGGGAGAAATCGTGGTAACAAAAGATACCGGAGTACCGTCTGTTCCTTCCTGCTGTTCATCCTTATTGCAAGCAAAGAGGCAAAAAGGAAGTACAGCCCACCACAAATTACTTATTCTCATAGTTTTCATATTTAAAGATTAGTCTTTTGCAAACATCAGCGTACCGAATCCTAGCTGGTCGAAACCGCCACTGTTAGGTCCGTAATCGCCGGCACCACCGTCACTGTTTCCGCGTGCAGCATTCTCACGCATTTTCTTTACCCACATATCAGAGTAAATGCTGGTCTGTCCGTAATCTGAAGCAAGGCGTCTAACCAATTCCCATGCCGGACGTACAGTTCCACGAGTCTCATTACCTGCCTGATGCTCCTCATACGACATACTTGGCCAGCTGTTACCTGTGCAATTCGTATAATTTGTATAAGGAACAGAAGTCACATCATACTTAAAGTTACTCATGTTCCATCCGGAATTATTACTTCCAGTTTCCACCTCTCCATAATTATATTTTGCCACGTATTCACACATAGCCAGTGCACGGTTTTCATCAAAAATAAAAAGATCCTCACCTACATTCTTTGCCATCTGACAGAACACTCCCATCAAACTGACGCATAAGGTAGCATGGCCCTGGTCACGCCCAGACTCCATACACTGTCCCAGCATTTCTCCACTATCCGGATCCTGGTGCATGAAAGGCACTGCATTGATAATGTTTCCACCTCCTACACCAAACTTAAAATACTGAATTGCCTCATTGATTTTAAAGTTATCGTCAGTAAGGATACCAATGGAAAGAACAGCTGTCATTTCTGCCAAATCCCAGTTCAGCCAATAATGAAGCGGGCAATCTGTAAAACCATTGTGCAGATTCAGAAAATTAGTAGCTTGCGGATAGAAAACATCCACCATCCAGTTTTTATAGGCAGTGAAATCAGCCTCGCTCCATCCCTCATAATCACGAAGAATCTCAGCTGCATTAGCCAGCTGGTAAATCTGGATAGCAATCAAATACTGATTCGGGTCTATAAATTCTCCTTTTGAATTCACAATATATCCGGTACACTTGTTTGCCCACGCATTCAAAATATCGATACCAGCTTTTGCGTATGTATCATCATCCGACAACTTCCAGCGAAGAGCCAATTGATAAGCTGCTGCCGCATCCTTCATCAGATGAGTATAATTTGTCCAAGCATCTGGGGTATAATATTCTGACAAACCGTTTTCCTCCCACCGTTCCGGACCTGACCAGTTAGCCTGATCCAAACGTGCCAGTTTCTCTACAGGGGTGGCTACCCACGTATTACGCGCATATTCACTTTGTTCCAAGTGGGTATAGGCATTAGCCCACGGCTGCTGACCAGCCTGAAGTTTACCTTTCACAAAGTCAAAATCCTCCTGAGTATGAAGCATACAAGGATGATTTAATGCTTCTGTATAGTCCTTTACTTCCTCCCAAGTATCAATATCATTCACCCCATGTTCTATCTCGGTGCATGCAATAAGGTTAGTGAAGGAGAGGGCTACCAGCCCTGCTCCTATGTAAGTATAAATCTGTTTCATAATCATCACCTTGTTTATTTATTAGTATCTTCAGATGCTACAAATGCTTCCAATTCTTCTACCGTCTTGAAAGAATGAACCCAGTAAATATCATAGCTATCAGTTGCTGTATAGTCTGCAATGACAAACTTCAGGCAGTTCAATGTAAATGTCTGGTTCCAGTCTGTCGGAGTATGTTTATCATAATTCGACTGTAAATCCCAATATATCACATTAGGAGCAGTTGTCTGAAAACTTCCACCATTCAATACTTCAAATGAATTGTTTGCAGAGTTAACGGCACCGGTATAATTGTTACCAATGGTACCTTTATCACCCGAATCATCCCATAATTCCAGCTTGATACATCCGTTAGCATTAGATCCGGCACTTAACGGCGAAGCCACATTTATCTTCATTGCCAGATAACGGTATACCGATGGGGTTATTTTTGTTTGAGATACTCCATTACGCACCCATACAAAATCACCACGATATTTATCAGGAGCGCCCATCTTGATGGTAGTCTTCTCTCCATCACTCTTGACAACTGATGAATTATCTCCGGATTCAAGGCTCCAGTCTCCAATTCCATTCTCAAAAGAATACCAGATACGACCTTCTGCCACATTTACTGACACTGTTTTTGTCAATTCGCCCGTTGAAGCTGTAATCGTAGCGCTTCCACTCAGCATGGAATGAACTGTAAGCACTCCATCTTCATCTACGGAAGCTACACTGGAATTATCGCTGCTCCAGCTAATCAATTCCACTGTGGCATTCGAAGGTGTCAAGGCTACTGACTTTTTCAAATCATATACTTCTCCATACCCCAGCTGTCCCAGATATTCTTTCGCTTCATTTGTAAATTCAAAATTTTCAATCTGTATTACCGGATTTATCTTCACCGTAAAAGTCGTTGAGACTGGAGATGCACTGAAATCATCAGCTGTTACCTTTATTGTTGCAGTACCAGCTTTTACTCCTGTTACCACTCCTGAGTCATCAACCGTAGCTATTTCCGGATTCAAACTTTCCCATTTATAACGCTTAAATGTGGCTGTAGCAGGAAGAGCATCTACTTCTACTTGGTATGAAGCAGACTCTGAAATTCCCTCCGTAACCAATATATCCGTATTTTTAGCGTTATTTCCTCAATATAATTAAAATGGTCGACCACATTAATTGTAAAACTTGGTGTAGTGGCAGAAGGACCAAATCCTATTCCCGGAGTTACACGAACTACCGTAGTTCCAACATTCTTAGTGACCAAATATCCATCTGCAGAAACCACAGCAACAGTTTCGTTCTGAGAAGTCCATTTCACACTTTTATCGTTTGCCTCTTCAGGAAGAACTGTACAACTCAGCTGTATCTCCTGGTTTGGAAGCATATAAAGGTTCTGGACATCTGCATTATAAGCTGTCTGATTTAACGTGATGGAAGATATAGTCTGTATTTCCTGCAAAGAGCCGCCTAAATCTGTTTCATCCGAACAAGATGAGAATCCTGCAATCAGGCAGAATGCAGTACTATAAAGCAACGTTCTATAATTAGTTCTCATAAAATACTCAGTTTAAGATCTTACATTTATTCCCATCCCGGATTCTGTCCCAGATTCGGATTCAACTGTATCTGGTCAGCCGGTATTGGTAACAGATAATTCTTGGTAGACCAGGTACGTCCGCTTTCCATTATCAAGCATCCGTCAGCATCTTTCGACATTGAAGCGACATCCCCCCATTGACTTTCAAATTCAGTGCCTGTATATTTCACCCCTAATATATCTTTTGGCATTTCTACCTCTGCTGTTTTCCAACGTTTCAAATCATCAATCCGGAAGCCTTCATTATATAATTCGATAGTACGTTCCCGACGAATTTCTGTCTGCATATCCAGACCATGCTGACGTACAAAATCATTTGTCAACTTAGGCATGTCGGGATTTACACGCTGACGAGTCAAATTAAGTGAAATATCCAAATCCTCATCCGAAATCTGTCCATCCCGTTCAAAGACAGCTTCCGCATAGTTCAGCAACACTTCTGCATAGCGGATAATAGGATAGTCATATCCTTCATAGTTATCTTCTACGCGACGTTCTGTAGCCCATTTCTGATTTTGGTACCCACTACCTGACTTTACATCGCATACCTGTGCATTTTTTGCATCTTCACCACTCATGCCTTTCCAGTCTATACGGCATGATTGCGCTTCATTGTCCCAGTAATTTGTTCCATTGGGTAGCAAACTGTTTTTCATACGGTTATCACGATTTTCAAATTCTGAGGTCATCGTGGCATAACCTTTAAAACCTTTTTCATTTGTTCCTGCTACATAGACGTCTTGCTCAATAGGAAGTCCGTTCTGAGTCAAATACATATTTACAAACTTCCGGCTGATGTATTGCACATTTTTCAAGCATCCGTGTGTAACATTTGTTCCAATAGGCGACAATGTTTCATCATGACGACGATAGAAAATGTATTCCTTATTATCAGCTTTTGTCAAGTTAGCCGGATTTGACTGTACATTTTCCAATGTAAACAAATATTTATAAGCGAACTCACCTAAAGCTGCCGGTTTGAAAAGTTGATATTTCTTACTGTCTATCACTGCCTTTGCGGCCTTTGCAGCAATATCCAGTAACGAATTTGCGCGTTCGGCATTGTTACGGAATTTCTGCCAGGTACCTTCGTATAATGCTACACGTGAAAGGAAAGCATTGGCAGCCCATTTGGTCAATCGTCCGTCATCTTCAGAACTTACAGTTTCGGGAAGATCTGGAATAGCTTCCTGCAAATCTGTAATAATCAAATCGACAACCTCACTACGATTATTTCTTTTTGCATTCAATTCCGGAGAATCAATATCCAACGGACTTTTTGTAATTACCGCATCTCCGTAAAGCTGCAGCAAATCGAAATAGCAATAAGCCCGAAAGAATTTGGCTTCAGCCACATATTGCGCAATGGTTTCAGACCCAGAATATCCTTCTGCTTTCTGCAACAGCAAATTGGTACGACGAATATGCTTGTAAGCATCTGTGTAATTTGCATCTGATGTTTCTATAGAGTTGTTACCATGGCTATAGACATTGATAGAACTGGAAGTCATCAAATCTGAACGCCAGTCTGAATGAGGAGCATCACTGATGACAGTCTTGAAATCGCGTGTCCAGCCATAAAAGGTATTCGCAAAATACTCAAAGTCGGAAGCAGACTGCCACATGTTACCGTCTGACAACTGATCTTGCGAATCCAAATCAAGACAAGAAGAAGTACTTGCACCCACTGCCAGAATTAAAAATATTTTCTTATAGAGTTTCATAATTTTTACTGATTAAAATGCTACATTCAATCCAAAAGTCACTGTACGTACGAATGGATAACGTCCAGTGCCGCTTACATTCTTACTGGCCTCAGGGTCCCATCCATCATTGATTTTAGAGAACTCCCAAAGGTCGGCTCCGGTTACATATAAACGGGCAGAGCTGATAACCTTCGTTTTGGCCAGTATTTCCTTAGGGAAAGTATATCCCAATGTCACGTTCTTCAGACGAACATACGTTCCATTCTCTACCGCCCAGGAAGATGCCTGATAGTTGTAGGCATTGATTGTTTCATTATTTGAATAAGTAGGATAATGCGCATTTGGATTTTCTGGTGTCCATGTATTACCTACAGACTGATTAGAAGTATTCAGATAGGTGGCTTTCATCGGGATACGCCATGTTTCATTACCATTATTACTTCCTGTACGGAAAATAGTACGCTGTGCTACTCCCTGGAATACGACCGACAAATCAAAGTTATTCCATTCAATTCCTCCATTGAAAGAGAAAGAAATCTTCGGATCATCTGAACCTAAATATACATAATCATTGTAATCCAGTTTTCCATCCTTATTGACATCTTCAAACATATTGTCACCTACACGAATATCGTTGGTCAACCCGATGGTATTACCTGTCAGATAACGGTACAGGTATTTCTGACGTTGCTCCTCATTCTGTATCTTTCCAATATAACGCAGACCAAAGATACTGTTCAACGGATAGCCTTGCTGTTTGTCTTTAAAGCCACTTGCCAGCACTGTAGCCCCACCTATATCAATCAGTTTGTTCGTGTTGTAAGAAAAAGTTCCTCCGATATGATATGACACCTTTCCTATCTTATCCGACCAGGTGCCTTGCGCTTCAAAACCTTTTGCTTCAAACTTACCTGAGTTTGAATAACCGGCATTATCACCTAATACCCCCGGATAAGTTACATTAATCAACATATTGTTGTTACGCTTCAAATATCCTTCGATCGTTCCCGAAAGCCGGCCGTTCAACACACGAAAATCAAGACCTACGTTATAGTTCTGAATGCGTTCCCATTCACGTGAAGTTGAAGCAATCTTTCCATTTGTATCAATAGTCGTTGCTTTATCAGTACCCAAAAGGGCTCCATTCAGTGATTTAAAATCATAATATTGCGAACCTTCATAACGGTCGATGCCACTCTGGTTACCTACCACACCATAAGAAAGACGGAACTTCAGTTCATCCAGCCAACTGTCTGTACCATCCATGAAATTCTCTTCAGAGATACGCCATCCGGCAGACACACCATAGAACGGTGCCCAGCGACCTTCCTTAAACTTGGAAGAACCATCGTAACGGAAGTTTACTTCGGCCAGGTATTTAGATTTATAATTGTAATTCAGACGAGAGTAGTACGACATAATCGCTTCGTGCCACTTGGTTCCCTTCTGGTCAGTCAAACTTAATGTACCGGCACCATTAATCGTTTCCAAAGAGTTCTGAATGTCTTTTACCTTCGCACCAAAATAGTCATATTCCGTTAATTCATACTGAGTACCTACCATGACATTCAGATTGTGCCCGCTTTCAAAATCCTTCTCGTAATTCAAATAACCAGTAAAAGAATAGAAATCACGACGAGACGAAGTCTTTTCATACGATGATTCCTCTTGTTTAGAAACTGCAGGTCCAGTATTGACTTTAGTTCCCGTATAATTGTAAGAAGTTATGGCCATCTGTTTGATGTCACGACTTGCATTAGAGGTATTATATCCTACATTACCAACCAGATCAAGTCCCTTTGCCAGATTAAAAGTAAACTTCTCACTGATATTTACCTCAGACACTTTCAAGCGGTTATCCCCTCCTAATTCCGCATACCAGATAGGCGACAACCAGGTTCCCCAAGAATAGGGCTTACCGTCAATCGTAGATGCAGGAAGTCCCGGCTGCGGATAAGACCCCGTCAAAGCCTGCTCAATGCGAGAAGGAGTCACCTGATCCTGACGGTTATAAGCAATTACAGACTCTAACTTAAACCAGTTTGTCAGTTGTATCTTATTTGTTAAACGTACATTGAAGCGCTGGTTATTGTTATTTCCCCATTTCAAGTTACTACCATCATACAAATAACCTACAGATAAACGATACAGATTTTTATCGGTACCTCCAGAGATAGACAAATCATGCTGGGTAGAACCTGCATTACCAAACAACACATCTGTCCAGTTGGTATCCATGTACACAAAATCCATTACATCCGTAAAAGCAGAAGTAAAAGGATTGGTGCTATGTTCCAGGTCAATGTACTTTCCTTCATTCTGCAATGCCAGTTTTGCGTACTGAATCCATGTATCACTATCGGTATATCCATCATTCGTACGAGCCTGAATTACCGCATTCGCCCACTCACTCATCGACATCAGTTCCGGCTGCAGTCCCACAAACTTGGCAGTGTACGATGCACTGTATTCGATGCGGGTCTTGCCCTCCTTGGCCTGCTTCGTCGTAATCAAAACCACACCTCCTGCTGCACGAGAACCATAGATGGCTGCCGAAGCATCTTTCAGAAAGTTGATAGACTCAATATCCGAAGGGTTGATATTACGAAGAGCGTTTGTTCCTTCGTATGCCACTCCATCAATGACAATCAGCGGATCGGCAGAGTTGGCCGATACGGCACCACGAAGTTTCATACCCCAGCTTTCATCACCCGGGGCCGATGAATTACGTGTAATAGTCACACCCGGCACCTGTCCCTGCATGGCTTGCAACGGAGATGAAAGAGAACCTTTTCCTTGAATCATCTTGTCGGTTACTACAGTGACTGCACCGGTCAGCGTTTCTTTCTTCTGTGCACCGTAACCCACTACTACGACTTCTTCCAGCACTTCGGTATCTTCTTTCAGCACGACATTTGCCAAGCCCGGATCGGAAGCTTTCAGTTCCACCGTCTTATAACCGATATAAGAAATCACAATTACTGCATTCATGGAAGACACATTCAACGAATAGTTTCCATCAATATCTGTAATTACTCCATTTGTAGTACCCTTTTCAAGAATACTTGCACCGATAACAGGAATTCCGTCACCGTCCAACACCTGTCCTTTCACACTCACCGATTGCATGACCGACTGAACAGAAGCCACCTCCGCATGCATGGGAGCAAGGTTTCCAATTGCCAGTGCCGATGCCATCAAGGCTGAGAAAAGGACTCTCTGCGATGAATTCTTCAGAAAATCATTCTTCATAAGATTAAACCTTAAATTAACAATCTCACTACTTTTCATATTTTATATACATTGTTTCATATAGTTGCGCACTTCCTTGCGGCTGATGAACAGGTGATTCTCCACCGTACGCTGTGACAGATTCAGTTCGGTAGCAATATCAGCCGATGTTTTCCCCTCAAAACGATTCATGACATAAATTTTCCGACGCTGGCAAGGAAGACATTTTACCCTCATCAGTTCTTGCTTCTGCAAGTCGCGTACAACGGCACGGGTATCTGCAGCCACAGCCTGCTGGGCCTGACCACATTCTTCCAGGTAAACAGAAGCTTCCTGCTTTCTATAAAGATGACGGAAATAGTCGGATACCAGATTACGGACAATCGTAAACAAGAAATATTTTACGGTATCGGGACGAAGCATAGCACGGTATTCCAAAAGGCGAAGATATGCGTCCTGAACCAAATCTTCCGCATCTTCTTTTTTCCCTATTTTCTTATAGATATAAAAGAAGACCGACTGATGGTAGTCCGCAAAAATCTGTGCTACTAGCTCATTGGATGTGTTCGTCAGGTCTTTCATAAATTAGCTTGTTTTGGTTTTTTGACACTGCAAATGTATTTACAATTCCAAAAAACTAAAACAAATGTAACATGGAATAAATCTCACCTTATCCTTCAAGACTGATTTTTATACAATCATTTGATTTTCAACAAAATAAAGAATCCTATACAAGAGTCTCAAATTATTATTTGACACTTCTGTATAGGATTCTTTTTCAAAATCTGACACTAAAAAGCCTCTCAATCTACCGGACGGTGCTCACCTGAGACTTGTTTGATGTATTCGTTCGGAGTTATTCCAGCCAGTTTCTTGAACGTACGGAAGAATGAGGCACGCGAACTGAAACCGCAATATTCTGCCATGGCAGTCAGGGTATATTTGGCATACTCGTCTTTCAGGATAAGCGATTTGAATTCTTCCACACGGTATTCGTTGATATAGTCATAATAATTCTTTTCCAAATACTGGTTGAAGAGATAGGAAAGTGAATGGGAGGAAGTGCCTATCGCTACGGCAAGATCTGCCACTTTGAGATTCGGATTACGATAAGACTTGTTACGTTTCATCTCCTGTTCCAGCAGACGGTAAAGCCGCTTGCACTCTTCCGGGCTGACCTTGTTCGTCCGGTATTTGTCATCAGCGGAAGAAGCAGTCTTTTTCTCTGACTTCGGCTCTATAGGTTCCGCCGCAGTTTCTTCCTCTGTCAGTGGTTCTATTTCCGGTGTTACGACTTCTTCTGCCTCTTCTTCTTTCTTACCTTCCTCCACAACCGTCGGTATTTCCGCGTCGTTAAAGCCGTTCAGCTTACGTAAAACGGCCCATACCACACGCAACAGGCTACGGCGGAACACATACACACCCGCAGCCGCCAACAACAATGCCACAAGAGAATATATCCACTTATACCAGGAACGGTCAGGAATACAAATATCCAAGGTCATGGCCGAATCGGGATACCCAATCTGACGGATAACAAAAGAAGTGACTCCCGAAGGCAAATCATACAGCGATACTTCCGATTTTCCCATCAAGGAAATCCATTCTCCCTCCTCTCCTAACTTATACTCATACATCAGGCTGTTCGGGTCGCTGTACGTAAGTGCAGAGAACTGAATGATTACACTCTTCTGCGAATTCTCCAGCGTGAGCGCATAATGACCTTCTTCTCCAGAAAGCTGATGCTGCATGCTCTTACCATTGACCAGCACATCCGACAACGAAATAATATAACGGCTGGGGAGCATATCCATGTCTTTCCCGTTCAGGCGCACCAGTCCTCTGGAGTTACCAAACCAGAAGTTTCCTTCTTCATCTTTTATCGGAATGCAGTTGATGAATATCAGACTGGGAATACCATCGGCAAAATTGAAAGGTACGACCTTGGTTTTCTTGTCGAAACGGTACATACCCTTATTGGTCGCCACCCATAACCAGCCTTCCGAGTCTTCCACCACGGCCATCAACGACTTTCCATCCAACAGCGTTCCTGGAGTGAGCCGGCTAAAATGACTCATGGTAAGGTCGGATACAAACAATTCTCCTTTATCTGGCAAGAAATAGAGCTGATGGTCAGAAGTTTCATAAATCATGCGGATTTTTTCTTTATGCACAAATCCTTCCGGGAACACATCGTTCTTCAAGCTTTCGGACGACGGGTCCCAGATGCAGATACCGCTTTCCGTACAAATCCATCCTTTATGGGATGAATCAAAATAAATCTCATAAACGTTGCCTTCGGGCAGCTTGGAACTGTCGCTCTTGAAGTGACGCACAATTTTCCCGTTCCGGTAACAATACAATCCAGCAGAAGTACCTATCCACAGATTTCCCCGATCGTCAGGACGAAGTACAAAAATATGTCCATGCCGGAAGGGTTCGGAAGCAATCTCAAAATCCCGCAGTTCCAGTGTGACCCCATCGAGCACATACATACCTCCCCCATAGGTTCCGATATAATATTTCCCGTCGAAATAACAGCTTGACACAATGATGGAAGCCCGCAGACGGGGCGCCTTGAATATCTGGAACCTGCCATCGGCCTCATCGATAAACACAAAGCCATCGCGCGAACCTATCAGTTTCTGACTTCCATGAAAGGCAATGGTACGGACAGCCATGTCTCTGGAATCAAACAAATTCTCATATTGATAGGTGGAAAACAAGTCGCTCTGGAACAAGGTGTAGTCTACACCCAACTGGTAAAAGCCAATCCATAACAAGCCGTCACGGTCGACCAATACAGAGTACACAGAATTGGAACGAATCTGGCTATCCGCCTCACGGTCATGCCGAAAGGTACGGATAACACGCTGGCGACTCACTGAAATAAAATGTACACCGTTTCCGTCCGTTCCTACATAGAGCAGGTCTTTCCCATCGCCTGACAAGGCAGAGATGACTCCGCAACCTACATCCAGATAGCGTGAAAAGTGCTTGCTGGCTGTATCAAAAAGCACCAGCCCGCTAGTCATTGTACCCATAAAAATCTTTGAACCGATACGTGTGATGTTATAGAAAGAAAGGTTCTGCCCGTTCTTCGCCAATTTGTCTGAGAAAGAAGTGATGGACTGGTCGGACAAACGAAGAGATTTCAAGCCTCCCATCGTAGAGAGCCACAATATACCGTTTTCTCCTTCCACCATTCCCGTTACAAAATTCGCACGCGAAAAGATATTCTTGTCTACCAGCACATGTTCAAAAACTCCTCCCTTGTATACATACAATCCTTTTTCCGTTCCTACATAGAGCACATCCCCCAACTTACAGAATGCATGTACCCCGCTTGTAATCATTTCAGGAGCCAGCCGTTCGAGCTTCTCGGCATCATCGGCCAGACGGAAAAGTCCCATGCCCGTGCCAACCCACAGTTCATTGCCCGGCATCTCAACCAGTGCAAACACCCGCTTCAGGTTCTCATTGCTGCCCTCTACCATGTAATGCTCCAGGCGTATACCATCAAAACGCTCTACTGAGGTATTCGTTCCCATCCAGACATAACCTTTTGAATCTTTGTATATCGTATTAATGACCAAATCAGGAAGTCCGTCGGATACGGACAAACTACGGATTTCGGAGGAAACAGCTCCCGCTTGCAAACAGCACAGACTGGTTAACAAAAGGAGATAAATATATATCAAACATTTCTTCATTTACAAAACTGCCATAGGTTTCATGAGCAAAAATACATAGAATCTGCCTATATTTCATAAAAATATCCGACAAAAAACCGCACTGTCTTCCCAGACATCAATACAAAACCTCATACCCTGATAAGTACTGTCAAAGAAGTACTACAATACTTCCTCGACAGTACCACAGTACTTCCTTTGCAGTACTGAAGTACTGCAAAGGAAGTACTGGAAGAGCGTATACAATTATAAATCAATATATTACTACAAAAGTAAACTTAAAATTTCATTTTACTTCAAAAGACGTAACTCTTTTGAAACTGAAAGCGTATATTTTTTCTTTCCTACAACTACCCGACAAGGAGCCGTAGCTGTGTACATCCATTTTCCATCTTGCTTCAACAGCAAAACATCAGCAGGTACATCTGTCCGGATGCTCACTCCATCCGCTTCCAGTTGTGTACCGTTGCCCAGGAAAGCCTGAAGAGCCTCTCCCTTTTCCGACTGACGACACAGCGCATAGCCTGCACGGGCCTGCAACTTTTCCAACTTGCAGTGGTGTGCATTCTCATCCGACGACAGAATCCAGTCGACATTTCCATTGGTCAGCGCCACGCGTATACCGACATGGCTTCCCTGCTGTTCACTCTTTACCTGCGGATAATCGACCGACGCAATGCAGGAAGGTTCTTTTAGGGTAGAAGGTTCATACACGGCCACAAACGGACGGTTCCAGGCTTCTCCTTTCTGGCGTGCCACGAAAGTGAGCGTAGGCTGGTCCTTAATGGAATACGGCATATTCTTGATGCGGCTCAATCCTTCCGTCATAGGGCTCAGGGCTGAAAAGATTTCGCGTCCTTCCTCCCCTTTCATCCAGAGGTTCATCGTAATATCGTCCTTGTCGGGCATCTGGATGGTAAATCCGGCTTTCACGTCTTTACTTGTCACCGCCCGCTTCTTATTATATATATAAGAGTAAGCATACAGATGGGCTCCGGCAAAGGCCAGTTCTTGCGTAGGCTGAAGTCCGAGTTCACTGCCGTCGGCCGCTGTCAGCGTCATCTGCTGTCCTAAGTTATGATAGAAATAGTCGTGCATCTTGTCGCCGCCTTCTACTTTCCGGCTACGGAATATATCGATATAATAGCCTGCAGAATCGCCCACATTGACAATTCCGTTAAGGCGGGTCTGGTCGGCAAAAGTTTCCGGTTCGCGGAAGTAGACTTCACTATAAGAAATCGGCTGATAAGGAAGCCGTTCGCCTGCCGCAGGATACAAGGCACGCAGTTTGAAGGAGTGGTTGCTCTTCATGACGGGATAAGAAGAAATACCGTCTACGCAGACCGTATTATGCGAAGGGAACTGACTGTAGTACTCCAAGTAATCCAGCCCCTGATACAAAGTTTTTCCGATGCCGGCATCCGGACCGAGCACGTAGCCCTTACCATACAATTCCATGCTGATGCCGTTGGCGTGCATGTGATTGCCTTCACTTCCGTTCAGTGACACCATCAGACTGTGACGGGGATTCATCCCGTTGCGCTGTACCAGCCAGCTCACATTCGGGGCATAGAAGGTCGGAGTTACATAGTCGTCAATCTGGCCAGCCTTCACTTTTTCATCCAACACGAGCGGTTTCCCGGCAAAGAAAGAAGTAATGGCTACCGGTGCCTTGCCTCTTTCTGCCACCGGAAGAGAAGAAGACGGATCGAACAGTTTCAGCATGGCTGTAAACTTTCGTTCTTCTTCAGACTTTCCATGGGTACGGGCATTCTGAATCATATAACGGAAAATATCCGTCCGCAGTGTGGAAGGATGCGTATCGCCAAACCCGCAGACCATACGGTTCGGGAAAAGGTATTGCGGCATAGCTTCTACAGCTTTCGGAAGTACCGGAATCTCCTTGGTCAGGTCCATACCCAGATTCTCATCGAACAGGCTGACAAAGCTGGCATAATCACCTACCACCACACTGCTGTAGCCGGGACATTCTGCCCAGATACCCGTTGCTGCATCGAATCCGTAATCGGCCAGTTTTTTCAATGACCACTGACGGATGGACGACTGGTTCACCAGATAATCGATATAGTACTGGCGTCCTTTGCCGTCAGCATACTTCGCATCATCTTCCAGAATCAGGGCAATATTCATAATGAAATGCGCCTGCAGCAGGTTCCAGTTGTTGTGAGGTACCCCGTTGGCGATGATATTATCGGCACATTTCTTGAACGCATCGGCATAGATGGTCATCTTTTCAGGCTTTTCTTTCTGCAGATACGCATAAAGGAAATCATAAAGCGGCACCAAGGAATTTATGACATCTTCATGAATCACCTCAAAGGAAGTCATTCCTACGAGCGTCTGCTGGTGACCATAATTCAAGTCGACAGGCACATTGCGGTAGTACAGACCTGTCATGTACACATCAAAGACGGAAGCAGCTGCCGTGGCATACTTCTGCTCGCCGGTCAGCCACCAGAGGAATGCCGCATCGCGGGCTATGCCTACGATTTCATTGTTGATGCTTTCAATTATTCTTCCGGTTTTGCTGATGCTCACCCATTCGTAAGGATTACCTTCCAGGATACTGTTGGCCAGATACATTCCTCTGGCATCTTCCTGATAAGGCTCCAAGTCCTCCAGTCGAGGACGTTTGTAATTGGTGGCATGGCTGCGTGCTCCGGTAAATACCACTGTTGGAGCCGGTGCCTTCTCACCTCCGGCATGGTCGTAGTACTCACCTTTTATATATACATCGGTGGCATGTGTGTTCCAGTACATCAGCAAACGGGAGGACAGCCAATCCGTTCCGCGGTCCACATATTTATCTGTCCGCTGCCGAAGCCGCTCATACACGTCTTTTGCCCAAGGAGCCTTTTTAATCAACTCCTGAGTTTCTTTCTTCCCCTCCTGTGTGGTCAGATAGCGGGGATGTCCTTGCGGAAGTTTCAAGTCCAACCGCCCGGTTTGTGCTTGTACCGCCCCTATAACCACAGACAGGCACAGCCACAGAATCACTCTTTTCATATCTTCTAGTTTTTTATTTTCACAATAACTAATACGAATGAACACATAAAAATACTCAAAAGTTGACAGAAGTTTTTTACTTTCATCGTTTGCAGAAATGTTAAAAACGAAGGAGAACGAAAAAAAAGGACGAAACATGCTCTAAAACATGGGCTTTTATTAGTGTATTTTTACACTTATCCGTAATATTGCACTTGAATTAGTGTTACTAATACACTTTGAAAAACGAACAGCATAAAACACGTTTTTGATAACCGCAAAATCAATACACAAATAATTAAAATAATACTATTATGAATTGGAATTCAACTGAATTTATTTGGCTCGACTGGCTGGTCCTCACCGTCGGAGTCATTGCTATTGTGTGGG
>OGJA01000213.1_pt1 | contig 23811 bp, 16 predicted proteins | sample 1571951 | NCBI WGS metagenome assembly OGJA01 (sample SAMEA2582109, study PRJEB24529) | metagenome | biome: Human gut stool | place: China | collected 2011
GGTCAAATCTTTCATATCACTTCACAATTATCAGTTACACGATTTTATGTCTATGCCGAGAATTTTTTGAATCTCAGAAAGGGTTTTGTCTATTTCATGGTCGAGTGCAGCACGTTTCTCAAAATACTGTTTGAGCAGTTCTGCCGGAGGGAGTATTTCTTCTTCCTCTTTCGGGAACTTGCACTGGTCGAAGTTGCAATCCAAATCAATCAACTGTTGGGCAGTGAACACACGGCTCTTTTCTCCCACTTCATCATTGATAATTTCTTTCCTGTCTTTCCACCATTCCTGAATAGGTAGGGTATGCTCCACCTTCATTGGTTTGGTCTTTGAGAAGTGCTTGTAGCCTTCCGGCATATCCAAGCGATAGAACCATGTCTCTTTGGTCTTGAATCCTTCTTCGCAGCCCTCTGCTTCTTCATTATTAAAGAAAAGAATGTTGGTTGCAATAGAGGTATATGGGGAGAATATCGAACCCGGTAAACGGATGATGGTATGCAGATTGAACTTGCGGAGTAAATTTTCTTTAAGTGCAAATTTTGCTCCATCCGTACCAAACAAGAAACCATCTGGGATAATCACACCGCATCTACCACTAGCTTTGAGGCGGTACATGATAAGGGCTATAAACAAATCCGCTGTTTCACTTGAACGGTACTGCACCGGAAAATTGCTTTTTACACTATCTTCTGTGCTACCACCATACGGAGGATTCATACCGATAACATCCACTTTATCGCTTTCCTTGAAATCAGTGATATTTGTTCCAAGCGAATCACAGTTAGCTATATTGGGAGCTTCAATATCATGGAGTAACAGATTTGTTATACTCAAAAGATAAGGTAGCGGTTTCCATTCTTGTCCCACGACTGCATTTTGCAGTTTTTCTCCATCTTCGGCAGAACTGACGCTCTTACTCATATAATTGAGAGCAGAGGTAAGGAAGCCGCCTGTACCACTGGTGAAGTCACCAAAGGTCTCGCCCAATTTCGGGTCAAGCATCATCACGATAAAGTCTGTCAAAGCACGTGGAGTATAGAACTCACCTGCATTGCCTGCTGATTGCAAGTCTTTCAAGATTCCCTCATAAATATCTCCAAATGTGTGGCGGTCATCAGCATCGTCAAATTCGATTTCATTTACGATGTTGACCACTTGACGCAAAAGCGTTCCATTCTTCATATACTGGTTTAAGTCAGCAAATGTTTCTTGAACAATGCTTTTGGCTCTTGGTGTATTGGCGTCTATCGGAAGATTCTTTAAAGTAGGGAACAGTTTTTCATTGACAAAAGAGAGCAATGCTTCTCCTGTTAATGCTTCACCGTCTTTTTCGTCCACCGCCCAATTACGCCAACGCAATTCTTCTGGAATGATGGACTTGTAGTTTTCATCTTTGTACTCCCATGTTTCTTCCTGCGTGTCATAAACTTTCAAGAAGAACATCCAAGTCATTTGTTCGATTCTTTGTGCGTCACCATTAATACCTGCATCTTGTCGCATGATATTCTGGATTCGCTTTATGATGTTGTTTACTGCCATTTTTATGCGGATTTATATATTTGATATTCAAGTTCTCTGACAGCCTTCTCAAATTCAAGTTTGCCGCCAAATAATTTCACAATCTTAGTTGGTTTACCAATACTATTAAATGGTGGTATTTCTAAAATATTCGACTTTTCAAAGTCAAGAATGCCATTCTCTGCATATTTATCAAGAAGAGCCTCCAAGACTTCACGAGCTTTACCTTCATACTTACCGAAGTAGTTACGCTTTTTCACGTTGTTTGCCCTTTCTTTTCTTGTCAATGGTGGTTGGTCAAAAGCAACGTGGCATATCACATCAAAGATGTCTGCATCCTTCAGTGCCGGATTCGCTTCGCGGACTGCGTCTATCAGAATAGCATATTCCTTTAACTCGTCCATCACAGCTTGCTTACGTTCCGCTTCTGTCCATGTATGTATGAACTCATCAAGGGTCTGATAGTGTCGTAATAATTGTTTTCTTGCAAACGACTGAACACTTTCTGTTCTCATGGTTTTGCCATCTTCCCCTAAAACAGATACTATCTCATGGGCTATACGAATATCTTTACCATTGATGAGATATTTCTCACGAGGTTCAGACACAGGTGTTGAAGCAGGGTCAACAGGTTGGTATGGCTTCGGCTTCTTCCCACCTCCTTTTGGCGGTTCCGGATCACCGTCAAATGCTGGGTCTTTGAATTTTGCTGTGGCATTGCGGAAGTCAAGTATTTCCAAATGCCACTTACCCTTGTCTTTTCTAAGTCGTGTACCACGTCCGATGATTTGCTTAAATTCAGTCATAGAGCCAATTTCTTTGTCTATGACAATTAATCCGCAAGTTTTGCAGTCCACTCCCGTAGATAGAAGTTCAGAGGTGGTCACTATCACTGGATAGGGCTCATCCACACTGATAAAGTTATCTAATTGTTTTTTCCCTTCTTTATCCTCACCGACAATGCGTGTAACATAATAGGGTGACTTTTTACACAAATCACTATTCATATTGATAAGTAGTGTTCGCATTTCAGCAGCTTCCTCTATATCAGGACAGAACACAATCGTTTTTGTCATACGCCCGATGTCATGCAGCATTTGAGTGATTCTGTGTGCTACCACTTTACGCCTTAGCTTGATAGCAAGATCACGACCTATATTTTGTCTTTGATATAGTTTCTGCTCAATTTCTTTACCCAATAAATCCATTTCACCTTCTTCTGGAGTCCACCCTTGTAAATCAACGTTGATAAAGTCAGCAGTAACTCGATATGGAGCTAAGAAACCATCTTGGATTCCTTGTAGAAGTGAATAGGTATATACAGGTTTCCCGAAATAATCCAAGTTGTTTGCTCCTTCATCGGCTTTTGGAGTGGCTGTCATACCAATTTGGGTAGCCGAGCTGAAATACTCCAATACTTTACGCCATGCAGAATCGTCTTTCGCACTTCCCCGATGGCACTCATCAACGATAATCAAATCAAAGAAGTTTGGTTGTACCTCCAAAAACGGGTCTGGCTTTCCTTCTTTTCCGACTAGCTGATGATATAAAGCCATATACACCTCGTATGATGAATCTATCTTTTCTTCACCTTCTCCAACAGAAGTTACCTTGGTCATAAACTTCTTGAATGGCTTAAAATCTTGAGCCATTGTTTGATCTATGAGGATATTTCGGTCTGCAAGATATAGGATTTTTTTCTTTGCTCCGCTTTTATGAAGACGATGAATAATCTGAAATGCAGTAAATGTCTTACCTGTACCGGTAGCCATTACGACAAGTACACGTTGTTGTCCTCTGGCTACGGCTTCAATAGTACGGTCAACCGCTATACGTTGATAATATCTTGGCTCATGGCTATGTGCATCATAATAAAACGGCGTTTCTATTATGTTGAGTTCATCCGAAGTATAGTTCTTAGATGCAAGATAACGGTTGTATAGTTCTTCTTCTGTGGGAAAATCCTCTAACTTGATTTCGGTTTCTTTCCCCGTGATAAAGTCATGTTCCAAGAAAGCATCGCCATTACTGGAGTACGCAAATTTCAGGTCAAGGATTTGGGCATAATCTATGGCTTGCTGAATACCACCTCCAACTGCGTGTTTATTGTCTTTGGCTTCAACCACAGCAATGGGCTTGCCATTATGGTATAATAGGTAATCGGCTTTTTTACCCTCTGCTACTGAATGTTGGTTGCCAACAACAAGTACTCGACCATCCGTAAAATAGTACTCTTCACGCATATTTACACTTACTGCCCATCCTTTTTGTTGGAGTGCAGGAGTAATGAACAGAGTGCGTATCTCTTGTTCTTTGAGCTCTTTCTTGTTTACTTCCATAACAATAACTCATTTATGGTTTTACACTGCTGACAATCAAATCCTTTACATCAATATTAAGAACTTTGGCTATATCATTAAGTGTTTTAAGGTCTGGTTGAACTGAGTTACTACACCATTTACTTACAGTACAATTAGATTTTCCAATTTGTTCTGCAAGCCATTTTCCTGTCTTCTGTTGTTCGACAAGCACAACTTTTAGTCTGTTTAAATTAGCCATGAAGTAAAATGTTTTAATCCAAAGGCAAATTTATATAAATTGCCTGATAGTATAAGTAACTTCCAATAAAATTATATTATAGGAAGTTGTACAATTAAAATATGACATTGTTTTTTTAATTATTTTCTTTCTCCCTTCTCTCTTTTACACTTTCCTGTCCCGGCATCTTTTTAGCCAATACACTTTCTCCGGCAGGAAAATAGATAGGAAAAACTTTATATAAGAAACTTACAATATCATTACGCTTCTTTCCCATATTGAAAAAAGCAGAACAAACAAAATACATAAGGTCTTGCTGACTACACGTCTCTTTTTGCTGAATAGATATTGATGGAGCGATTATCAAGTCATGTTCTGCAAATGCGCAGGCACAGGCAAGAATAGCTTTCTGCTCTTCCTCAGTAAATACTTTGATTTTTTCTGTTAACCATTCAAGTTCTCCTTTGAGAAGTGTTTTTTGCTTTTCATTTTGATGCTTTAATAGAGCATCTACATTTTTTTGTTGCTTTTCTGTCAAGGCATTTTCTAATGCTTGATTTTTTTGTTTAAGAAGATTGAATTTCAGCAAACCGGCAATGTACATACAAAAATATCCCACCGCAATATCGAATATTAAAATAAGCAGGTATTCTTCACTTGAAATTTGCGTAAACTTAGTCAAATATTCATTGATAGGAATAACGGCAAATAGCATGATGATGGCTATTACATAAAGCACTATATATCGAGTTTTATGTTTTACTTGCTGTAAAGAAGCAAACAAAAAGGCGATTACCAAAATGGCAACTATAACACAGAGTGGTATAAGATATATTCCCATAGTTCTATTCTTCTGCTTTAGGATTAATTACAATACGCCAATAGCCACCATGATCTGCTCCCTCTCTGACAAGCAACCCTTTGGCTTTTAGATTTGCGATCTGCATTTCAATGGCTCGTTTACTGACTCCTATTTTTTCCGCCATCTTATCTTGAGATATAGAACCATCTGATATTACAAGGTCAAGAATGCTTTGTGCAGTCCGTCCCAATCGCTTTTGTTTCACCGAAGAATTTTGCAAATCACCGAAGGTTTTCACCGAAGATTTCTGTAAATCACCGAAAGTTTTCACCGAAGATTCTTCATCGATAGAGTACTTTTCGAGGCTACTATTTACTCTGTTGGCGACTTCCTCTATAGGTATCCTTCCGTTCTCTCCCCAATTCAAATTATAGAATGTGGTATAGAAAGAAATTGCTTCCGTTTGATATTGTGGTTCTTTGCCCGGCATGAAATTAGGCAGTTTCTCCGTAAGTTCCCGCATTTTCCTTAAGCCCGAACCACGTTTCTCCATATAGTCCAATTGAGTAAACATATCCGCTATAACAGGATTCCGGCGCATGGACGGTACTTTGTATATGTCTCGGTCTTGAATTTGTGTGCCATCAAGCATTGCTCCTGGTGATACCAATTCTACTCGGTCATCATAGATGTCAATATGTACTTCACCACCCATAACTGTGTAATCTCTATGGATAAGATGGTTTACCAACCCTTCAAAGATAGCACGGTCGGAATAGTCGGGGAGATTCAGGCGATAGTTCGGCATCTTCACCCATCCACTCATGGTATAGTTCTTGATGAAGTCCATACCATATTTCAAAAGCAATACGAGATTTGCCCGATGTTCTACGGAACTGATAGCATCGTCTTTATAAAGTCCTGTCCAACGTGTGCAGAAAATTCGTGATTGGAATACAGTGCAATTATCCACAAACAGCAATCCGGCATTGGTCAGTTTACCGTCAGATGTGACAAGTCCGAATGACTCCAAATACTTATCGTTCCATTCCTGATGGGTTTGTTCGAGGAAAGTGTTGGCAAGGATAACGAAAGAATGTTTGTTGGCATCCACTTGTGTAGGCAGCGAATCCCAAGTCATGTGCGTACCCTTTAATACCAATGAAAGAAGTTGTTGCGAATTGCACTCCACACTTTCATTACCAACTCTTGTATAAGCTGTACGTGTTCCGTCTTGATAATAATAATATGGTGTCAGCGTTCCTGCCTTTACTCTTACTTCAAGCAAGGCACGTCCTTCGTGTTCGATCGGGATAAGTTGTACGTCAGGTACCGGGTCAAGTCTTGCCTTTATCATTTCACTGATAAAGTCGGCATCTGCTTGTGGATTCTCCAAGCCTACAATCATTCCGTCATCGTTTACTCCATAGAATAGGCTGCCACCGTCCGTATTGGCAAAAGCCGACACAGATTTAAGCCATGACTTTACCTTCTTACGTTCCAGCATTTCCTTGAAATCGTAAGACGAGCATTCCGCTATCAATGTATTGTTATGAATTTGCATCGTTTTCTTTTTGTTGTTTGGGGATAAAGCCCAAGTTCTATATACAAAGGTAAGGATAAAACCGGATATTATGTTAAAATTGCCCCATTAATTTGATTATTATGTGTTTATATCACGATATTTATCAAATAAATCTGTACTTTTGCAGTAAAGAGTTGTGGTTGCTTATGGATGCTTATTTTCGGGTTTCCGCTATATTTGCAACACGTTCACGCAAGTTGCTCATACAGAGATACTGTTGATTTTGAGGAAGTAAAATAATCTGTAACAAATAGATAGAAGAGATTCCGTATAATCCGAAAGGGTTATACGGAATTTTTTTATGCTTTGATACTTAGTATATATTGGCTAAAATGACAAATAAAAAAGTGTAGTCTTCATACTTTGTGGGGATTTTTCTATATTTGTACAGATTAGCTTGAAGGAACCGCGAACAAGAATGTTTCCAGCTGTACAATCTGGAGATGCAGTCTAATTATATTATACCATGAAAAGAAAGTTTATATTTATATCTGTTTTGTTGCTTTGTTTTAGTACTATTTGCTTCGGTGCATGCATAGATGAAATTAAAATGTTCTATACGAGCTATATGACGAATATTTTAAATGTGGATTCAACCAATGAAATACTGTGCAAGAAGTATTTAACTGAAGAATTGGCTGCTAAACTCCAAAGAATGCGTAATGCCACGGGAGGAGATCCGATTATACGGGCGCAGGATATGAATTCAGATGCAATTAAGACATTAAATGTAAGAGAAATTGCAGACGATTGGTATATGGTAAGCTATCTTTGGAATGAAAAAGATAGTGCTAGTCTGGTGGAGATTCCATTAAAAGTGGGGTGTGTGAATGAAAAATGTAAGATAGTATATATTACCCCTATTGAAAATGGTAGTCAATATGGAAATGAGTGGTTGACCGGTTTTGAAAATACAGCTTCATATAAAATAGATAGTTCGTCGGGAGAATCATTGGTCGAAAGTTTTTATAAACTTTACGTGGCTACCTATTGCAGCATGTGTAGCGATTTGAATTCCAAGTTGCAGTCTTTTCGCTTGTCTCATCTGTCTCACACAGCTTTAGAACAATTCAAGAAGGTAGAATTAGAAAATCTACAGGATGGCTTCGGGGGCTATGACCTTTTGATTACGAATTTTGATTTCGACAGTATGTGGTTTTACAGTCTGAAGGTTGTTCCGTTGGAGCCTGATAATTATCAGGTTACTTATCAGGCCGGGAAGTATACGCATCAAATAAATATTCAAGTTGCATACCGGGACGGTAGATATTGGATTAATGCCATCACTGGAGTTCGATAAGTATTCATACCGTTATTTCTTCTTGCTCAGTTCTGCCCGTATACGACTGAGCGACTGAGGTGTGATAAATAAATAAGAAGCGATGTGCTTCAGCGGTACGTGCTGCAATAATTCCGGATTTTGCTCCAGGAGTGTCAGGTAACGCTGTTTGGCTTGTGCAGCACCTCCGTTTATCATCCAGTTTTCCATGTCCAGAAACTGGCGTTCAAAGATGACTCTTCCGATGTTGGCGAACAAGACGGAAGAAGAGAAAAAAGTCTCCAGCTTGCTTTTAGAAATACGATAGACACGGCTGTCGCTCATGGCTTCGATGGAAACCAGAGAAGGAAGTCCGGCCACATATCCCCAGGAGGAAAAGATACTGTCACCTTGAAAGGCAAACCAGAGCGAAATGTCCACTCCGTCGCGCAGATAATGTCCTCTCCAGATGCCGTCGGCTACTAGATAGAAGGAAGAGTTACGCTCTCCCTCCCGTACGATATGTTCCCCTTTCCGGTAGGTTAGCAGTTCCATCTGTTCCAGCAGCTTTTCGGCTTCCGGCTGTGCCAGTCCGTATTTTTCACGAAGTATCTCAATAAAAGCTTTCATACTTTTCTGCGTTTATGCAGGCACAAAGGTAATAAATCTTTAGCTTCGTTTTCTGCGACAATAGATGGTAATGACAAAAAGAAAGGTCAGCAGTTCGGAAACGGGGACAGCCAGCCAGATTCCCGGTACTCCCCACAGGATGGGCATCAGCCAGAAACAGAACAGGATGAGGATAAAACCACGCAGCAGGGTGATGGCCATGGCCGGACGGTCGCGTTCCACACTCTGGAAATAGCCGATGGATACAATGTTGATGCCGAAGCACACGAAGCCGGAAGCAAACAGGGGAAGTCCTTTGACGGCCAGGTCGTGTGCCGGATAGGAACTGTCGATAAACCACGAGGTGATTTGAGCGGAGAACAGGGTTGTAACGGCAAATACCACGACACCGCAGGAGATGGCGGTCAGCAGGGCCAGGAGAAAGGCTGCCCGTACGCGCTCCGGATTTCCGGCACCGAAGTTGTAGCTGAGAATGGGCTGTGCCGACTGGGCAATGGCATTGTATACCATAAAAATGATGGGGAAGAAGTAGCAGGCGATGCTGTAGGCAGCTACTCCGTCTTCACCCAGGTAGTGAATGAATACGTAGTTGCCGGTAAACATCATAGTGGCAATGGCTGCTTCACAGAGGAAACTGGACAATCCCAGTTTGCACATATAGCCCGTGTTGCGGAGGGTGAGACGCAGACTCTTGGATGATAATTTCACTTTGCACAAGTGCAGTACCCGGTGCGGCTGCATCAGGTAAATCAGAATCATCAGGGCGCCTACGATGTATCCCAGGCTGGTAGCTAAGGCCGCACCGAACATTCCCCATTTGAAAACGAAAATAAACAGATAGTCCAGTCCAATATTCAGCAGGGCCGGTATGATGTTGCACACCATGGCATAATTGGGCGAGCCGTCCAGTCGCACGAAGAACATGCCGGAACTCAGCAGGGCACTGAAGACCAGGAAGGGGACAAACCAGTGCATGTATTCCGTGGCGAGAGGCAGCAGACGGGGAGAGCTTCCCAGCAGCAAGGCAATTTTCTCCACGTTGCAGAGGATGACTGCGGCGTAGGCGATGAGCAATAAGGAGGAAACCACTACTGCTTGCGTAATATTGATGCGGGCGAACTTTACCTTTCCTTGCGACAGGTGAATGGAGGCTACAACCGATGCACCGATACCGAACATCAGCGCCACTCCCGTATTGATGAGAAAAAGCGGAGCCGTAATGTTGACGGCAGCCAGGGCGTCACTGCCGATACCTTTTCCCACAAAAATGCCGTCGGTAATGATGAAGATGGCCGAGAAAATCATTCCCAGCACCGTAGGGATAAGTAATTCCCGTGAAAGGGGACGATGGGGCCTGCTATCTTTGTGGCGTAGAATGATAATATTGTAGAAGAATGAAAACAGAGATTTTATTTCTTGCAGGGATGTGCTTGTGCGCATGCAGCCGTACGCCACAGGAACAGACTTCTTTTCCCAGCGTGAAGGTGGTTCATGCCGAAGTCATGGAGGCTCCCTCTTCACGGTGCTATACGTTTATTTCGCAGCCTTACCGCTTGTCTGAATTATCTTTTCGGGTGGGAGGGCCTGTGCATGCATTTGATGTGCAGCAGGGACAGTTTTTCCGGAAGGGACAACTGATTGCGGCCATTGATGAACGTGATTTTGTTATCCAGAAGCAGCGCACGGAGGCATTGTATCGTCAGGCGGAGGTTGATTATGCCCGTATATCCAGCTTGTATGCCAAAGATAACATCTCCGGCATGAATTATGAGCAGGCAAAGGCAAACTATGAACGCACCAAAGCGGATTATGAAGCGGCAGTCAACGCGTGGGAAGACAGCCGTCTGTATGCGCCTTTCGACGGTTATGTGCAGCAGGCGCATATCGAGCGCTACCAGGATGTGAAACCGTCGGTTCCGGTGGTGACGTTTATCGACCTTTCACGCATCAAGGTAGAAGCCTACGTGCCCGAGGATATGGCGTTGCAGATGCGGCAAAAAGATTCTGTGGCGTGTGTGGTCCGCTTCAATGCACTTCCTGACAGGGAATTTGTGCCTTCTGAATATTTCCTGACGCAGCGTATGTCGCTGGCAGCCATTATCATTGCCATGGGTATGCTGGTGGACAATGCCATTGTGGTGTACGATGCCGCACTGGTGAACATGCAGCGGGGCATGCGGAAAAGAAAAGCCATACTGGATGCCGTGTCGGGCACTTCCATGCCGCTGTTGGGAGCGACCCTGATTGCGGTACTGACCTTTCTTCCGGTCTACCTGTCGCCGCATATCACTGGTGAAATCCTGTCTTCACTGTTCATTGTCATTGCGGTATCTCTTTTGCTGAGCTGGGTACTGGCCATTACGCAGAATGTATTCTTCGTGCAGGAGTTTGTGCGTCGTCCGCGTCCGGATGAGCTGAAGGGCGAATTGTTCAGCGGCCGTGCATACGACCTGTTCCGGCAGGCATTGAGATGGACTATACAGAGACGCTATGTGGTTTTAGGAGCGATGGTGCTGTTGCTGGTCATTGCCGGATGGGGATTCCGCTTTATTCCGCAGCAGTTTATGCCCTTGCTCAACAAGCAGTATTTTTCGGTCGACGTCTGGTTACCCGAGGGTACACGTATAGAAGAAAGTGACCGTCAGATGACGGAGATGACAGCCTATCTGAATTCGTTGGAAGGAGTGAAAAAGGTGTCGTCGTTTGTCGGGCAGACGCCGCCCCGTTATTACCTGGCCAATGCGGCTTATGGTCCGCAGCCTAATTATGCGCAATGCCTGGTAGAAGCTGACACGCCGGAGAAGTCACGTGAGCTTCAGGCTATGTTGTACGACCGTTTGCCGGAAATGTTTCCGGACGCGCTGGTTCGTGTGAACAGTTTCGAGATAAACTCCATTCCGCAGGCCTTGATTGAGGCACGCTTCTGCGGAGATGATCCGGAGGTACTCGATTCTTTGACCAACCTGGCGCTGGAAATCATGCGGAAGAATCCCAAGGTGCTGAATGCCCGCAATGAGTGGGGAAACATGGCACTGATGATTAAGGCCGATTATGATCCGGTAAAGGCCGGAAGGCTGAATGTGGGACGGCATGACATGATGAATGCCGTGAAAGCCGTCAATGACGGTACGGCTGTAGGGGTATATCGTGACCGCGACAAGAAAGTGCCGGTGTTGCTGCATACGGATGTCAAAGGTTCCTGGGACATGGAAAGCGTGGAGGACTTGCCGATATGGAACGGGCGTAATTCTGCTTCGCTGGGGCAGGTGGCCAACGGCATCGGACTGGCCTGGGAATATCCCCTTGTGCGCACGTACGACCGGAAGCTTTCCATGGCTGCACTGACTAAGTATTTCCCGCTGGCACTTATCATGCTGCTGGTCATTCTGGTCATGCTGTTTGGCAACTTTCGTCAGCCCTTGATTATTTTCCTCATTCTACCCTTGTCTTTGATAGGGATGGTCTTTGGTCTGTGGGTCACCGGATTTCAGTTTGGCTTTTTCTGTATCGCAGGCTGGCTGGGATTGCTGGGAATGATTATCAAGAATGTGATTGTGCTGCTCGACGAGGTAAATATTCAGCAGAAGGCCGGTGTGGAGCCTTATACGGCTGTGATAGAGGCCACGGTTTCCAGAGCCCGTCCGGTATTGATGGCGGCCCTGACCACGGTGTTCGGACTTTCCTTTGCCACCCTTCTGACACTGTTTGTCACTCCGGCCTTGTACACGGTTTTCTATAAAATATCCAAACGGGGTGAATAAAAAGAAGAAATGTGTGGCCCAATAAAAAATGTTTCTCTAATTTTATAACTATATTGAGATGAATAGAAGAATGATGATGTGCTGCATGCTGGGACTGGAGCTGGGAGTCCATGCCCAGGAGAGTGTATTCTTGCAGCAGTATCGTGAAAAGGTGAAGGCCTATTTTCTTCCTTCGCTGAGCGGAAATGCCAATGCCAGTTACACGGGTAACCCGCTGGAACTCTACAGGGAACTTCCGTCCATAGAAACTCCGCTGTATTTTCAGGGGCGTGACACCAAGTACGGGGCTTCCGTGACTTTGTTGCAGCCGGTCTACTCGGGAGGGGCACTGAAAGCCGGACTGGAGAAATCCCGAAAGGAAAAGGAGAGTGCCTTGTACGAAGAAAAGCGGGTGACGAACGACGTGCTGTATCAGGCAGACCAGTATTACTGGAATAAGGTGGCCAAGGCGGCAACGAGTGAGCAGCTGGACGGGCGTGTCTTTTTCCGGGTGAACCGCCAGTTTATCCTCTCGGCCGATTCCATACGCAATATTCAGCACTACTTCAACGGAAAGGCCGTGGTGAGTGTATGGCCGGCGTATGATGGTACGATACAAATTAGCCGTGAACGGATGATTCTTTTGAAAATGTGGTTAAATAGCTGATTCTTTGTGCTTTATAAATCTGTTGGGATAGGTTGAAAAAACGCCTTTGCGTTTGATTCAGAACGGCCTTGCGTTTGAAGTAAAACGTAAGGCCGTTTCAGATAAAATGTACTTGTGTTTGGTTTGAAACGCAAGTGCGTTTTCTTAGTGCTTGATTTAAGGCAAAAATATTGCTCGAATTACCTTATTTAACGGGATGATTTTCTTTCGTTTCGTGACTTTCGTGTACTTTTGCACGCTTATTAAGATTTTAAGGATAACGAGAGGAAATTATGGCACAGTCTAAAGAGATGACATCAGGGCCGAGTCTGCCGCTGATTCTGAATTTTACTTTTCCATTGTTGCTGGGCAACCTGCTCCAGCAGACGTATTCGCTGGTGGATGCGGCTATTGTCGGAAAGTTCTTGGGTATCAATGCGCTGGCTTCTGTTGGTGCCAGTACGTCGGTCGTCTTTTTGATTTTAGGGTTCTGCAACGGGTGTTGCGGAGGTTTCGGCATTCCGGTGGCACAGAAGTTCGGAGCTCGCGATTATGTGACGATGCGGCGCTATGTATCGGTCAGTCTGAAGCTGGCGGCGGTGATGTCGGTCGCGGTAGCCATTGTCACCAGTCTGCTTTGCGGATTTATCCTGCGTTCCATGCGCACACCGGAGAATATCTTTGAAGGGGCTTACCTCTATCTGCTGATTACCTTTATCGGTGTGCCGTGTACGTTCTTCTATAATTTATTGTCCAGCATCATCCGTGCGCTGGGCGACAGCAAGACCCCGTTCTGGTTCCTGCTTTTCTCTACTATACTGAACATTGTGCTCGATTTGTTCTGCATCCTTACGTTAGGGTGGGGAGTGGCCGGAGCAGCCATTGCTACGGTCTTCTCGCAGGGGTTGTCGGCCTTGCTGTGTTACATCTATATGTACCGCAAGTTTGACATCCTGAAAACCGAGCCTGCCGACCGTCGTTTCCGTAGCGACCTGGCCCGTCAGTTGCTGTACATCGGGGTACCGATGGGATTGCAGTTTTCCATTACGGCCATCGGCAGCATCATGTTGCAAAGTGCGAACAATGCGCTGGGTACGGCCTGTGTGGCAGCTTTCACGGCAGCCATGCGTATCAAGATGTTTGTGATGTGTCCGCTGGATAGCTTGGGAATGGCCATGGCGACCTATTCCGGACAGAATTACGGGGCCGGAAAGCCGGACCGCATCTGGATGGGTATCAAGTCGGCCACGCTGATGATGACCGTCTATGTCATAGCGATTGGTGCCCTGATGTGGGGACTGGCCGAGAAGTTTGCCCTGCTGTTTATCTCACCGGATGAGACCGAGATTATCGACGATACGGCTTTGTTCCTGCACATCAACACTTCTTTCTTCTTCTTGCTGGGTATGCTCAGTATCTTGCGCTATACCATTCAGGGAGCGGGCTACACACGGCTGGCTATGTTCTCCGGTGTGTCGGAAATGGTGGCCCGTGTGCTGGTCAGTCTGATTGCGGTTCCGTTGTGGGGATTCTGGGGCGTATGCTTCGGCGACCCGACAGCCTGGCTGTTTGCCAACCTCTTCCTGATTCCGGCATTTATCTATGTGTACCGCCGTTTGCAACGGATTGTGGTGAAAGAAGGACGGGTGGTGGCTAATTCCTGACAGGCAGCCGCTTCCAGAAGAAAGGGGGTATCAGTCGCCAGAGAGCTACCAGTATACGATAGCGCCAGTCAATCACGACAATGCGTTTCTTTTTCTCCAGGGCACACACAATGTGGCGGGCCACTTTCTCCGTATGCATCAGCATGGGATAGTGTTTGCCGTCGTTCAGGAGCCCGGTGGCTACGAATCCTGGACGGATATCTGTAAACCGGATGGGAAGTTTCTGGATGTGAGCCAGTTGCTCCAGCGCATCGATGTACGTGTTCTGGAAACGTTTGGTGGCAGAATAGGCCGGAGCAGCTCCCAGCCCTTTGGTTCCGGCAATGGAACTGATGACCGCCAGGTGTCCTCCTTTCTGTTGGGCAAAGTAGCGGAAGGCGGCTGTCACCATGCGCACAAATCCGGTGCCGTTGGTCTCCAGCGTGCGGAGTTCGATTTCCGGTGTCAGCTGGTAGTTTTGATGACCGATGCCCGAGCAGTGCAGGTAGAGGTCTATGCCTCCCATTTCTTCAATCAGTTTCAGCAGGCGGTCGGTCGCATCCTCCTGACAGATGTCGATGGCCCGGATGTGGATACGCTCCGGAGCCAGTTGCTGCAGTTCTTTCAGATTCTCTTCACGCCGGCCAGCCAGTCCGAGTATCCATCCTTTCTGGAGCAGTTGCAAGGCCGTTTCTTTTCCGATACCGGAAGTAGCCCCTACGATGAGGGCACGCTGTATAGGTTTTTTATTCATCAGTTGGTACGTATTTCATAAAGGAATTCCTGCGAAACTGGAACTCCTTCGGTAGGTTCACAATGGATTTTTCCGAAAAGGGGCATCTGCGGCTGGAGCGGCTTCAGCTCTGCCGACAGGTGGTTGCAGAATGCCGTGTAGGAATGGTTGTGCATGCAAGGCCCCGCATCGTCACGGTACACCAGTACGTAATGGTTCAGGGGACGGGCATGCACCAATTGGTTGATTTGCAGAGCCAGGTCGCGTGCTTCTCGCGGAGCGATGCGGTCGAACAGACTGGAGAGGTTGAAAATCACCAGTTCGGTCAGTACGGCATGGGCTTGCCAGAAGGCAGCAGGCACGGCACTCAGGCGGGGATACCAGCTTGCCTGAATGTGCTTGTAGGCTGGTGAACGGAAAAAGGCTTCGGCCGTTTCTCCCATTTCCTGCATGGGATAGATGCCCGTATAGGTCAGGTCTAGATGGGGAAGGGAACGGCATACATCGGCAAAAGCCAGTCCCGAAGCTCCGGCTTCACACGAGAGATCGCAGAACACCACGCGTCCTGATACCTTACGGATGAGGTCGTGCTGCCAGTTGCCGCTTCCGGTAAAGAGGGCCTGGGCAGCGGCATATTGTTTCCGCATATAAAAATAGTTGTAGGCCTGGCAGAAGTCAGATGGGGACATCTCTTCGGGCAGGGTGCGGAAGTCACTCCGGCCGTAGGCAGTGGCTTCACGGTAGTAAGTTTCGTTTTCTTCCAGCTGTGCCGGTGGAGCTATCAATTCCGAGAATATCTGCTTGAAATGCGCTGGCAGGGAATAGGTATCGTCTGCCACTTCCCAGTTCTTCCGGTACGAAGGCAGGGTGAAATCTCCCCGGCAGAACGAGAGGGCATCCGTTTCCAGGTATCCGTTGTGCAGGCGGATGTACTCCATCAGCTTGTAGAAGGTGATGTTGGCCCCGAGGATGTGCGGGTTACCCGTCAGCAGCAGTTGCTTGCGGGCGCGAGTCAGTGCCACATTCAGCTTGCGGTCAATCAGGAAATTGCCCTCCTGAAACGTATTGGCCGTAAGGAAGTTGAGCTGGCTGAAATTCTGTATGGTAAACGAATAGATGATAATGTCGCGCTGGCTGCCCTGGTAGCGTTCCACCGTGTCGATGGAGATGTCCTGCAAAGCAGGCAGCTGGAGGCGCGCAATCTCTTTTCGTATCATGGCAATCTGGTTGCGGTAGGGCACGATGACACCTACCGTCCGGTTCGGGTCGAAACGGGATTCCGTCAGACGGTAAATATGGCCTAACAGAGTGGCTACAATCCGGGCTTCGTTCGGGTTGGTCTTGTCCGAGCAGGTCAGGTGGTCTGGAGCTTCTGCGGGAATGAACACCATTCTGCGTTCCAGCAGCAACTGGTCGATGGTGTCTTGCGGAGTCAGGCCGGCTTCGTAAGGCGTTTCTTCCAACTGATGAGGAAGAGGCACGCTCTCCAGTTGCTCCCGGTAGTAGAACGTCTGGTTCGGGAACTCGGCAATGGCCGGATGCATGCGTCCTTGCTTGTGAAGGATGCTGCGGCAGGTATCCGGACTCGATTTGTAAAGGCGTTCGAACAGCGAGTTGCGGCAATCTTCCAGCCCGATGTTCCGCAGCAGGAGGTCGGTCACGGCAGCTTCTTCCGCACTTTGCTGGGCAATGGCCGGCAACTGTTTGTAGTCGCCCACCAATACGAACTTGTCGATGGCGTTATGCTGCTGATGACGGGCAGACAGGATACCTATCAGGTCGGGTTCCAGAATCTGTGAAGCTTCATCGATGATGGCCAGCTGGAAATGTTTAAGCGTGAACAGGTTGAGGCGGTTATTGATGGCGGTCGTGGTACCCACAAAGATACGTGTGCGTGCCATTTTCTGCTGGATGTCGGTCAGTTTGGGACAGTCATCCAGACTGTATTTCAGCAGGTAAGGCACGAAACGCTTGTCGCACGACAACTCGTTGCCGATACGGATGAACGGGGTACGGTCGGCAATGCCGGAATCCGTGAGCATGGCACAGATTTCATCCACCGCCCGGTTGGTGTACGACAACAGCAGGATGGAGGTGTCCGGTTCGCTCAGGGCTTCTTCCACCATGAAGCGCAGGGCACACGAGGTCTTTCCGGTGCCCGGAGGACCCACCAGCAGAAAGTAGTCTTTGGCCTGTTTTTCTTTCAGGATGAGTTCGTTGAAACGACCGTAATCGCCGTTCAGTTTGACGCCCTCCAGTTGTGCAGGCGGACGTACGCCGAGCAGCAGTTCTTTCCGGTCGGCCTGTGCGGACAGAAAAGCATACAGCCCGCGGAATCCGTTGTTGGCGGACGTGTCCGAAAAATCGTGTTCTACGGCAAACACCTCTTCTTTGCCGCCGATAATATCTTTATTTTGCTGTCCGTTGCGCAGCACTAAGGTCATACGGTCCGGCTGCAATTCCAGAATGTTTCCCTTCATGAGAATCTGCTTTCTCATGTCCGGTTCTTCCTTATACGCATAGAGAATCACCATGTCGCCCGTGCGGAAGTTGGGCAGGAAGTCTTCGTCCTGTGTCGGAATGTGCAGTTCAATGAGGTCGTATCCTTTGCCGGGGCCGCTGCTTTGTTTCTCCTGGATGGTCAGTCCGGTCAGGATATTGCCCGCCTCCAGTTTTTCGTGCAGCGGGATATGCCAGTTGCCGGCAAATCCGTGAGACGCATCGTTGCTTCCTCCGGTCTTGCTGAGAATCTGTTCCTTTGATATGAACGTGAAAAAACGGTTGAAGTAGGCCCGCTCCAGCGGTGTACAGCGTTTCAGCGTATTGATGGCCGTCTGCAGTTGCGGTTCCTGGTAGTCGTTCCACAGCTTTCCTCCAATCTGCAATTCGTTCAGCAAATCGATGCTCAGTGAGTCTACAATTTCTCCGATGGCTCCATCGCCCAGTCGCATCTCGTTGTGTACGATGTAATTTCGGAGCTTGATGCTCTCCCGGAACAAATTTTCGGCAAAATGTTCTATCAGCAATCCGTCGGCATATTTGGAATAGAGCAGGAAGGTTTGCATATTGGCGGTTTCCTGTCCGAAATTATACATCAGTACGCCTTGGTAGAGCATCATCTGAATGAAATGGTCTTCCTTATGGCGGCGATGGTATTCGTCGCGCTTTCCGGCCTTCTGTTCGATGAGTACCTGGAAGTCTTTCTGCATCATGTCCACACGTCCCTGCAATCCCAGTTTCTCACAAATGAAGGAGGCTTCGAGCAGGGTATTCTTCTTGTTGAAGTTCCGTATGTTATGAGGCAGCACATCGTGAACAAACGAGCGGATGTTCATCATCTGCGCCTGTGCCTGTGCGTGAAAGTCGGCCGGAAGGGAGCAGGTACAGAAGTCGAGGGCCGAAGCGGCGAAGAATTTCTTGATGGTGCGGGGGTAGCTCACCGGCTCCTGCGGCTGCTCGTTGATATAGTCGTCGAGAAACTGGCTGGCCAGGTTACCCATCAGGATGGGGGCCGTATTGGCTCTCGGCTTGATTTTGTTCATGAAATAGTTGAGCGGGTGGTGTCCGTACTCCCGAAAACAGGCGGCCAGCGAACTGATGTCAATCAGGTAATCGGGGTGAATCACAATAAGGTTGGGAATGTAGTGATTTTCCTCGTCCACACGCACATCGAGCAGGTTCAGCGGCAGATTTTCTGAAAGCAGGTCTTTCAGATAGAGCAGGTCGCCGTCATACCCACCTTTGGCATAGTTGATGATGATGAACGGGTCGGTTTCGCTGTCGGTCGCTGCAAAAATCTGCGTGTCGTTCCAGCTGGTCACCGAAGCCCGTACGTACGGGATGTGCGACAGGCGTGTACCCTGATACGGACGGTTGGAGTGGGGGATTTCCGGAAGGATGGAAGCCGGAATGTCTTCTTCAAAACCCAGTGAGACAAAGCGCACCAGTGCCCGCAGGTCGTAAAGGTATTCCTGCATGTCGGCCTGAAAACGGTCGCCCATGGCTGCGTTACAGTTGCGACGCATGGTCTGGATGGCATAGCGGTCGGAGGGAGTCATTTTCTTCTCCTTGCAGATGTAATCCAGACGGGAAAACAGGTTGGCGAACGAGAGCGTGACACCAGTGGTCAGTTCATAACAAGCCTGCTCCAGCACTTTGTGGAGCAGGATATATTTAGCTTGTAAATTGTCGGGGGCAGCCGTCGGCTGATGATGAATCCGTTCGATACGGTTGAACAAATCGAAGGATTGAAGTTCGATACGAGACATGTGCAAAAAAGTGTCGGCAGAATGTTAGGGCAGCTTGGTCAGGTGATAAATCCGATACGCCTTGGTGAGTCCGCTGAACTCTCCTTTGTATTGTGCGGTTACCTCTTCTTTGATAAAACAGTTGGTGGTGGCAGCTCCTTCTTCGTTTGTAGAAGAAGTGTTGTCAGTAGTCTGGGTAGAAGAGGTTTCGTTTTCGAACAGCATGAAAGTGTATGTTCTCTTGGTGCTTCCTGCCATTTCTGCCTGAATCTGCTGGTAAGGTTCACCGGTATCTTCCGTGTACTTTAATGTACGTTCAAAAAGTCCGATTTGATAGCTTCCGGTATAGTTAGGGAAAATTTTCAAATCGCCGTATGACAAAGAAGCGTCAGAGTAGGTGAATAGCAAGCGTCCGCCTGACTGAACCGGAGCGTCTTCGGCAATTCGTGCAAGCAGTTCCGCTTCTTCTCCTTTGGTTAGATTATCACCTTCCACTTCTGCACTGATGCTTTCTATCCGGTAGTTGCTTTGCGGGTTATTGACAACAATCGTCAGTGTGTAACTGTTGCCTGAGCGGTCGGCAATAAGGGTAGAGGTTTCTCCGATGCTGACCGGAATGAATGTCAGTGTGTCACCGTCGTAGCGGTAGTCTACGATTTCCTTATTTTCATTTTTGATGGTATAATTTCCTTCTCCTCCACGGATTAAAAATTTCTCTCCTTTACTGAACGGACTGATTTCCAATTGGCCGTCAGTGATTTGTTGATGGTCGGTAGCACTTACCAGGTAAATGGGGCCGTGGTCATCCTTGCATGCCATAAAGGAAAGGATGAGTACAATCAGAAGTATTCCATGAAAAAAATGTGTTCGTTTCATAAGTCGTATATTTGAATTGTTGCTTCAAATATACGACTTTTTTTGAATTTATGAGGGGGATGGGGTAAAAACAAAGCCAATCAGTACGGTTCTTTTCATTTAAGACTGGCAGTGAATGTCTGAGTACTTCCCTTGCAGTACTTCAGTACTTTCACGGCAGTACTGTAGTACTTCGCCGTCAGTACTTCAGTACTGCCAAGGAAGTACTGAGATTGGATAAAACCCTTTCAATCAGTTCTTTTCTTTCAGAGTATAATCACCGGCTTTTTCATCAATCAGTTGTTGCAGTTCTGAAAGTGCAGGTACTTTCCCTTGGAAGGTAATGACGGCTTCCGGCGGAGTGAGTGTGACCTGAGCGGAGGCTCCTTCCCACATGTTCAGTACCTTCTCTACGCGGGTGCGGCAGTGGTCGCACATCATTCCTTCTACCTGGTAGGTCTTCCGGATTTCGGAAGCGGCTGGAGTAGCTGTTTCCGGTTGTGGGGTAGCTGTTTCCGTTGCGGGTATGGTGGTTTCTTCAGTGGGTTGCACTTCCTCCTGTACGGTCACTGCGGTGTGTGCGAATTTCTTCCGTTTCAGTCGCAGACTGTTGCTTACCACGCTGACACTACTCATGGCCATGGCGGCACCGGCTATCATCGGATTCAACAGGAAGCCGTTGATGGGGTACAGAATACCGGCGGCTACCGGAATACCTATCAGGTTGTAGATGAAGGCCCAGAACAGATTTTCGTGGATGTTGCGCAGGGCAGCGCGGCTCAGGCGGATGGCGGCGGGCACGTCCGACAGCTTGGAGTTCATCAGCACCACGTCCGCTGCGTCGATGGCAACGTCGGTGCCTGCGCCGATGGCGATGCCGGTGTCGGCACGGGTCAGGGCCGGGGCATCGTTGATGCCGTCACCGACCATGGCCACCTTGCCGGATGCCTGCAGCTGGCGGATGACCGCTTCCTTGCCGTCGGGCAGCACACCTGCGATCACCTCGTCCACACCGGCCTGCCTGCCAATGGCATCGGCGGTGCGCTGGTTGTCGCCGGTGAGCATCACGACCCGGATGCCCATGTTCTGCAGCTCCTGGATGGCCCGGGGGCTGTCCTCTTTGATGGTGTCGGCCACGGCGATAACGCCCAGCAGACGGCCTGCGCCGCCGAAGAAGAGGGGAGTCTTTCCCTCGGCGGCCAGCTTTTCAGCCTGCTGTGCCAGTGCGGCGGGCAGGGTGAGCTTGGTCTGGATGAAGGCGGCATTGCCGGCATAGATGTCCATGCCGTCCAGCTTGGCTGCCAGACCGTTGCCCGGCAGGGCCGTGAAGTCAGTGACTTCCGGGGGAGTGATGGCCTTTGCCTCGGCGTCGGCCAGAACAGCCTTTGCCAGAGGGTGCTCGCTGCGGCTTTCCAGCGCTGCGGCCAGCGTCAGAAGCTCCGTCTCGGAGACACCCTCAGCGGGCAGCAGGTCGGTGACGCGGGGTGCGCCCTCGGTGATGGTGCCGGTCTTGTCCAGCGCCACGATCTGGGTGCGGCCTGCGGCTTCCAGCGAGGCGGCAGTCTTGAAGAGGATGCCGTTCTTTGCGCCGAGACCATTGCCGACCATAATAGCCACAGGTGTTGCAAGGCCCAGTGCGCAGGGGCAGCTGATGACGAGGAAGGTGAGGGCGCGGTAGACCCAGTCGCCGAAGCGGGCGGGCTGGCCCATCAGCAGCAGAACGATGGGGGGAATGAAGGCCAGCGCCAGCGCGCCGTAGCAGACCGCCGGGGTATACACCCGGGCAAAGCGGGTGATAAAGTTCTCGGCGCGGGCCTTCTTCATGCTGGAATTTTCCACGAGGTCGAGAATTTTAGAGACAGTGGATTCGCCGAACTCCTTGGTGGTCCTGACCTTGAGCAGGCCGCTCATGTTGACACAGCCGCTGATGACCTCATCGCCGGACCGGACATCCCGGGGCAGGCTCTCGCCGGTGAGGGCGGCGGTGTTGAGGGTGGAAGCGCCCTCGACGATGACGCCGTCGATAGGCACACGCTCGCCGGGCTGGACCACGATGATGGTGCCGATCTCGACCTCATCGGGGTCCACCTGCTCCAGCTTGCCGTCCTCGCCCTCGATGTTGGCGTAGTCGGGCCGGATGTCCATCAGGGCCGAGATGCTGCGGCGGCTCTTGCCGACGGCAACGCCCTGGAACAGCTCGCCGATCTGGTAGAAGATGATAACGGCACAGCCCTCGACGTAATCGCCCAGCGCGAATGCACCCACGGTGGCGACGGCCATCAGGAAGCATTCATCAAAGGGCTGACGGTTCTTGATGCCCAGAAGGGCCTTGCGGAGCACGTCCCAGCCCACCACGAGGTAGGGGATGCAGTAGAGCAGCAGCTCCACCGACACGGGCAGAGGCGGCAGCAGCTTGAGCACCAGCACCAGCGCCAGAGCGGCGATGATGCGGTACAGCATTTTCTTTTGTTTTTTCGTCACAGGTACCAGCCTCCTTTTGGGGCAGTTTTCTCAGATTCAACAGGTTTTCCCCACAAGGGGCTTGTTTTCCACGCTTTCCCCCAGCTTTTCCACGAGGTTTTCCCGCAAAAAGCCGCAAATGCGCGTTCATTTTTCTATTTTTGCATCCAATATGTTGAAAACGCTGTGGAAATTGTTGAAAGCTGATTTATTTTCCCACATTTTCCACGCGCATCCCGGCAGTATAAGTCGAAACTCAGATGCCAAAGATCTCGCAGTCGTCTTCGACCTTCTTGCAGGCGGAGAGGACGTTCTGCATGGTGGCCTTGACGTCAGCACCCTCATCGAACTCGACGTTCATCTTCTGGGTCATGAAGCTGACGGTAGCCTTTGCGACGCCGGCGACCGTGTTGGCGGCATCCTCCATCTTCTGGGCGCAGTTTGCGCAGTCAACTTCGATCTTGTAGCTCTTTTTCATAATAAGTACCAGCCTTTCTTTCTATATCCCCGCTCCGCCGCCGTGTGCGGCAGAGCTTGCAGCGTTTTGGAGGCATCACTCTTCGATGTGGTCCATGCCCATGGAGAGGATGCTGCGCACATGGTCATCGTCCAGTGCATAGTAAATGGTCTTGCCGTCGCGGCGGAAGCGGACGAGCTTTGAGTCCTTGAGCACCCGCAGCTGATGGCTCACCGCCGACTGGCTGAGCTGGACGGCATTTGCAATGTCCTGCACACACAGCTCATCGTCGTGGAGGGCGTAGAGTATCTTGATGCGGGTAGAATCGCCGAACACCCGGAACAAATCGGCCAGCTCGTAGAGCACCTCATCGTCCGGCAGTACCGGCGGGGCCTTGGGCAGCTTCTCTTCTGGGGCAAGAGTATTCTCAGCCATCGTTGTCATCCTTTCGCTTCAATATATGAACATCTGTTCACGTGTTCATGATAACACGCTGTATGGCTCCTGTCAAGGAGTTTTGTATAAAAAATCAGCATTCTCTTTAAATTGATAAAACAGACCTCAAAACGCAAGAAATTTGCAGATTTATTTTGCAGGAAGGGTGCAATGTAGGGCAAAAGAAAAAGGCAGTCCTGACCGAACTGCCTTTTTCTAAAGCACTGCATTCATGCCCGCTTCTTCTTTTTATCGTCCGCCGCC
>OGJA01000215.1_pt1 | contig 23348 bp, 16 predicted proteins | sample 1571951 | NCBI WGS metagenome assembly OGJA01 (sample SAMEA2582109, study PRJEB24529) | metagenome | biome: Human gut stool | place: China | collected 2011
AATGCGGAGAGAGCGGGATTCGAACCCGCGAAACACTTTTGGCGTTTACACGCTTTCCAGGCGTGCCTCTTCAACCACTCGAGCATCTCTCCTTTTCGGGCGACACAATACTATCTTTTTTAAAATCGGGTGCAAATTACAAAGAAAATCGGGAACTGCAAGCGATTTCAGCTACAAATGTATTCTTTTTTTTCGTCTTACGTAGAATTAGCCCTGCCAATATTTAAATTACCTATCAAAATTAATAAACTTTAAAAACTTATTCAGCCATTTTGAACACTTTTAAAGCATTATTGGCAGTAATTCTATCCACATCTTTAAAATCCAGACCATAGATTTCGGCAAGTTTCATCGCTACATTCTTTATATAAGAAGACTCGTTCCGTTTTCCCCTGAAAGGCACAGGAGCCAAATAAGGAGAATCCGTTTCAAGAACGATTCTGTCTAAGGGGATATGAGGTAAGACCTCAGCCAGACTACTCTTCTTGAATGTAACGACTCCATTGATCCCAAAGAAAAAACGAGCATACTCTAAAACCTGCCCTGCTTCCTCCAGAGTACCCGTAAAACTATGAAAGATACCGCTTAACTCAGTTTTTTTATAAGGTTCCATCACTTCAAACAACTCCGGAAAAGCTTCACGGCAATGCAACACCAAAGGCAGATGATATTCCAATGCCCATTGAATCTGTATATCCAACGCCTTCTGTTGTTCTTTCAAATATGTCTTATCCCAATACAAATCCATTCCCACCTCACCTACAGCCACAAAAGGATGTTCACCGGAAAGCAGCTTTTTCATCTCATAAATACGGAATAACGAATCAGCCCCAACAGAAGTCGGATGAAATCCAATCATAGGAAAACAATACCCCTTATATGCCGTACAGACATTCAACATCGCTTCCACCGTGGTGTCATCAATATTGGGCATAAAGACTTTAGATACTCCGGAATCCCGAGCACGTTCTATCACAGCCGGCAAATCCTCATCAAACTCCTCAACAAACAAATGAGAATGCGTGTCAATCATATTATACTTTTCTATTCATTAAATGACAAACAAAAGACTTCAGCTCTTCTTTTCTTTCAGAAGGCACAGCCATACTTTCCAACAATGAAAGCCCCTCGACATAATAAGCGTTAATCTTTTCTTCACAAATTCCGCCGATGCCTATCTTATCATAAAGAGCTGTTACAGCTTTTATCTTTTCTTCCGGACAAAAAGCAGTAGAAGCTATCCATTTTTCCAACTCCTTCCGTTGTATCCCATCTGCCAAAGCCAACGCATTGATCAGCATAAAAGTCTTCTTATTGCATAAAATATCTCCACCTATATTTTTTCCAAACACTTTCGAATCCCCATACACATCCAGATAATCATCCTGTAACTGGAATGCCAATCCCATTTTGATACCGAAATCGTATAATTTGCGGGCATCATCTTCCGACCCCCCCCCTAATACAGCACCAATTTTTAACGCAGCAGACAAAAGTACCGATGTCTTTAAACGAATCATCTCCATATATTCGGGAACAGTAACATCATTCCGGGTTTCAAATTCCATATCCCACTGCTGTCCTTCACAAATTTCCAAAGCAGTCTGACTGAAAATATCCATCACTTGCTTCAAATAACGCTCCGGACAATTGTTCATCAGCCGATAAGCCAACACCAGCATGGCATCCCCCGAAAGAATAGCCGTATTCTCATCCCAAACCTTATGCACGGTAGGCTTGTTTCTGCGCATATCCGCACAATCCATCAAATCATCATGCAACAATGTATAATTATGATAAGTCTCTATACCTGCCGCTTGTGGTAAAATATCATCCACATTCTCTTTGTAAAGCTGATAGGAAAGCAACATCAAAACAGGACGGATACGTTTACCGCCTAATGACAAGACATACTCTATAGGAGCATACAATCCTTTTGGTTCGCGCACATAAGGCATCGTAGCAAGATAAGTATTTACCTTTTCCAATAACTGGTCTGCAGAAAAAGCCATAAATTATTTTGATTAAGGGGTTCTAGAAAAAGAGGCTGCTTTTTAAAGGCAGCCTCTTAATTAAGATATTAAAGTATTTTATTACTGTAATTTGAAAGTTACAGGCACTGTATATTTCACACGTACAGCTTTACCACGCTGTTTGCCAGGTTTCCATTTCGGCATGGTCTTGATTACACGGAGTGCTTCCTTATCCAAGTAGGGGTCTACACTACGCACAACCACCGGGTCAACGATAGAACCGTCCTTATTAACGACAAACTGAACGATAACCTTACCTTGCACACCGTTTTCCTGAGAAATAGTGGGGTATTTAATATTCTTACCCAAGAACTTCAAACATTCAGCCATACCTCCGGGGAATTCAGGCATTTCCTCTACAACTTGGAATATCTGCTGTTCTTCAGGTTCTTCTTCTTCCACTTCTACCGGAACATATTTAACTTCCACAGCCTGACCTGTTTCTTCAGAAGCCTGAATGGCAGTTTCTTCTACTTTAGCATCGTTTTCAACGATCTGAAGCACTTCTTCTACCTTAGGAGCTTCGGGAGGAGGAGGAGCTTGTTTTTGTTCCTGTTCCGTAATAGGGATAATTTCTTCTTCAAATACGACATCGGTTATACCTGTTTCCGTAGTCACTTGCTTGTCGCGATCAGTCCATTCGAAAGCTACAAACATGAGAGCAAGGATAAACACATAACCGATAAGCAGCCAGGTACTCTTTTTACCTTCGAGATCTGCTTTAGGCGATTTTTTAACTTCCATAAATTGTGTTTTAAAATTAAGTGTTTCTCACTGAGGGCAAATGTAACACAAATCTTTTAAATAAAAAGTATTTTCACATGAAAAATATGCTAATTCATTTTATTTTCATCCGATTTCATAGACATACACCCAACTTTTATCTATCTTTGAAGCGTTTTTAGTAGTCACCTATACATTAATTATATATGAAAAAAATAACTATTGCCATTGACGGTTTTTCATCATGTGGAAAAAGCACGATGGCCAAAGACTTGGCACGTGAAATAGGATACATTTATATTGATAGCGGTGCCATGTATCGTGCTGTTACATTATATAGCCTGCAGAAAGGGTTCTTTACGGAAAGAGGCATCGACACCGAAGCGTTAAAAACAGCGATGCCCGATATACATATTTCATTCCGGTTAAATCCGGAAACACAACGCCCCATGACTTTCCTGAACGATACAAATGTAGAGGATGCCATCCGCAGCATGGAAGTTTCCTCTCATGTAAGCCCTATCGCCGCCTTGGGTTTTGTACGTGAGGCTTTGGTGAAACAACAACAGGAAATGGGAAAGGCCAAAGGAATTGTCATGGACGGAAGGGACATTGGAACCGTTGTTTTCCCCGATGCCGAACTGAAAATATTTGTAACCGCCTCGGCTGCCATACGTGCACAGCGCCGTTATGATGAATTAAGAAGTAAAGGGCAAGAAGCCTCTTATGAAAAAATTCTGGAAAATGTGGAAGAGCGTGACCGTATAGACCAAACCCGTGAAGTCAGCCCGTTACGGCAAGCGGATGACGCTATCTTGTTGGACAACAGCCACATGAGCATTGCCGAACAGAAAAAGTGGCTGACCGAAAAATTTCAAGCAGCGATAAATGGTTAACATAGAGATAGACGAAGGATCTGGGTTCTGCTTCGGAGTCACCACAGCTATCCGTAAAGCAGAAGAAGAACTGGCAAAAGGAAACACTCTTTATTGTCTGGGAGACATTGTACACAACGGACAGGAATGTGAACGCCTAAAAAAAATGGGGCTTATCACAATAAACCACGAAGAGTTTGCCCAATTACACGATGCCAAAGTACTGTTGCGCGCACATGGAGAACCTCCTGAAACATACGCTATAGCCCGTACCAACAACATCGAGATCATTGACGCCACCTGTCCGGTAGTATTACGCCTCCAAAAGCGCATCAAACAGGAGTATGACAATGTTCCGGCAAGTCAAGACACACAAATCGTGATTTATGGCAAGAACGGTCATGCCGAAGTACTGGGGCTGGTAGGTCAAACTCATGGAAAAGCAATTGTCATAGAAACACCTGCTGAAGCTGCTCATCTGGACTTCACCAAAGACATACGCTTGTACTCCCAGACAACCAAGTCTTTGGAAGAATTCTGGCAAATCATAGAATATATCAAGGAGCATATCTCACCCGATGCCACTTTTGAATATTACGACACAATCTGCCGGCAAGTGGCCAACCGGATGCCTAACATCCGCAAATTTGCAGCAGCACATGATCTGATCTTTTTTGTCTGCGGACGAAAAAGCTCAAACGGAAAGATCTTATATCAAGAATGCAAAAAGATCAATCCGAATTCATACCTCATTGACCAGCCGGAAGAAATAGACCGGAACTTGCTCGAGGACGTCCGTTCCATCGGCATTTGTGGAGCGACTTCCACCCCCAAATGGTTGATGGAAGAATGTAAAAAAGCAATCTTAAACGAAAAATAGACCAATAAAAAATAGAAAATTATCGTTGTCCAACTGATAATTTGTTAACTTTGCGACATAAAAATATTAAAATGGGTATTTATGGGAACGATTAAAAGTATTGGTATTTTAACCTCTGGAGGAGATGCTCCGGGAATGAATGCTGCCATTCGTGCAGTCACACGTTCTGCCATCTATAACGGCTTGAAAGTATATGGCATTTATAGAGGTTACAAAGGATTGGTAACAGATGAAATTCAGGAATTCAAAAGCCAAAATGTTAGCAACATCATACAAATGGGAGGTACCATTCTGAAAACCGCCCGTTGCAAAGAATTCACGACACCCGAAGGACGGGCACAAGCTTACGAAAATATGAAAAAGCACGAGATTGATGCTTTGGTCATTATCGGCGGTGACGGTTCGTTGACCGGTGCACGTATCTTTGCTCAGGAATTTGATGTGCCTTGTATCGGTCTGCCCGGAACGATTGACAACGACCTGTATGGAACCGACACCACCATCGGCTATGATACAGCTTTGAACACAATTTTGGATGCAGTAGATAAAATCCGTGATACGGCAACTTCTCACGAACGCTTATTTTTTGTTGAAGTGATGGGACGTGATGCAGGTTTCCTGGCATTGAACGGCGCTATTGCCGCAGGTGCAGAAGCAGCTATCATTCCGGAATTCAGCACAGAAGTTGACCAATTGGAAGAATTCATCGAACATGGTTTCCGCAAATCCAAGAGCAGTAGCATCGTATTAGTAGCCGAAAGCGAACTGACCGGGGGTGCAATGCACTATGCCGAACGTGTGAAGAACGAATATCCGCAATACGATGTGCGTGTAACGATATTAGGACATTTACAACGTGGCGGACGCCCCACAGCGCATGACCGAATCATTGCCAGCCGTATGGGAGTGGCCAGCATCCAAGCACTATTGGAAGGACAACGTAATGTAATGATTGGTATTGATGATGATAAGATTGTTTATGTACCTTTCGCTAAAGCTATAAAGAACGACAAGCCTATAGACAGAGAATTGGTGAATGTACTTCACGAACTTTCTATCTAATTTCATCCACCACAGACAATAAAAAAAACGCAGATTTAATGAATAATCATAATCTGCGTTTTTTGTTTTGCCTGTTGGTAGCAAAACCTTATTTCAAGGTTGAGAAATAAGCATCCAATAACTTTTTGGCAGCAACAAACGAAGTCAGTTTGCCATTCAGCACCTCTTCCTCTTTTGCAGCCAACATAGAAATTATCTTTTCATTATTATAGAAACTATCACGCAAATGCTCGTTGATAGACTCATACATCCAATACTTGGCCTGTTCATTTCTGCGATATTCAAAATAACCATTCGCTTTCACAAAAGCGAAGTATTCATAGATCATATCCCAGATTTCTTTAATTCCAATACCATAAAAGCCGGAATACGTCATTACTTTAGGACTCCAGCCCGAATCAGGAGCAGGAAACAAATGTAAAGCATTGCGGAAATGACTGGCAGCCAGTTTTGCTTTCTCAATATTGCTGCCGTCGGCTTTATTGATAACAATTCCATCCGCCATTTCCATGATACCTCTCTTAATCCCCTGCAATTCATCACCAGTACCGGCCAGTTGGATCAGCAAAAAGAAATCCACCATAGAATGCACTGCCGTTTCGCTCTGCCCTACTCCAACCGTTTCAACAAAAATCTTATCAAAGCCCGCCGCCTCACAAAGTATGATCGTTTCACGAGTCTTACGAGCTACCCCTCCCAACGAACCTGCCGACGGACTAGGCCGTATAAAAGACTTCGGATGGACAGATAGTTTCTCCATACGGGTCTTATCTCCCAAAATACTGCCTTTAGAACGCTCACTACTGGGATCAATAGCTAAAACAGCTAATTTTCCTCCCTTCTCAAGCACATGCAATCCAAATACATCAATAGATGTACTCTTGCCGGCACCGGGCACACCACTGATACCGATTCGCATAGAATTTCCGGAATAAGGCAGACACTTCTCTATCACTTCCTGGGCAATAGCCTGATGTTCCGGTTTTACACTCTCCACCAAAGTAACCGCCTGACTCAATACGGTCACATCACCTTTTACGATGCCTTCTACATATTCACCTACGGAAAACTCACGACGACGAGGTTTTTTACGTAGTTTCAAATAAGGATTCACAATAGATGGTTGCTCAATACCTTTGTTCACTGTCAATCCCTTATATTCTTCACTATTTTCAGGATGTTCCATAGCTATTTTTTTGAGGTTACTTTTACTTTTATAATTATCTTCGGATTGTTAGGATCATTGGTTATCATCAAGACACGCGGAGTACCCTTTACTTTCTTCAAATTTTGACCGAAAGCAGTAATCTTCAACTTGGTAGACGCACCCGGTTTCAAGACACGTTTCTTCAACTGGACCCCCAAAGCAGAATTAAACACCTGCAAATCAAGAATTTCCAGATTAGATTTTCCTACATTCTTAACAATAATCGTATGTGCTTTCTTTTCATCGCTTTTCAGTTCTCCCATCTGCAACTCTTTGGCAGAAAGATGAATGGCAGGCGGATTCAAGCGTTCCTGCTGGCTGATATGCGAGAAATCCGGCAATAATATGGCAGAAACCGGAATTTCATTTTCCTCTCCTACCTTATCTCCCGGAAAACGGGATAAATAAACAGAAGCTGTTGTCAAGCCCAATTTAGGCAGCTTATCCGTATCAAGAGTGATCTTGATTTTACCCGTACGTCCCCTTCCTAATTTTTCCGGAGTTGCAACAGCACTGAGATAAGGAGGCAAATGCATCAGCACAGGGGTATATAGTTTATCTGACGTATTGGCAACCAACAATTCCATAGTCGGTTTATCACCTTTATTGGCATCCTCAAACTCTATTTCTTCCTTATCCAGACGAATAGCGCCAATTTGAAAAGGATGTGTGAAAGTGTAATTCTTAGGATCGGCTGTTACCTCTCCCCGGATAGCCAGATAGATAGGTTTATTCGAGGCATTGCAATAAATGCCTACGCTCTTCTGAAAACGTCCGATGGCTTTGGCGTCAAAAGTAGAACTGACAATCCCGGTCTTTCCCGGTGCAATCGGTTCTTTGGTCCAATCAGCAACCGTGCAGCCACAAGACGTTGTCACATTAGATATCACTAAAGGTTTATCTCCTTTATTAGTGATTTTAAAGGTTGCCGTCACCGGATTTTTCCATAAAATAGTTCCAAATTCATGCGTTGTCTTATCAAATAATGCTTTGGGTTGTGCCTGTACTCCCAAAGTCACTCCCATTAACAAACTTACTATCAGTATAATATGTTTCATACAATTATTTTATGCTTTTTAGATAGCAAAGATAGACAAAAAACATCCTTTACCCATTTTTTCAGCCTATAATTTATTTTATCTTATGAATAACCTTTATCTTTGTCCCGCATTAAAAATCAGATAAATTATGAAAATAGTAAAACATTACTGGTTCGTTGCCATTGCATTGATTACAATGATAAGTTTTTCTTCATGTGAAAGCGATGAGGAAAGAGGATTTGACATTTCAGGATTATACGGTAAGACTTGGTGGGGCGATATGGGATTTGAAGACCGATATGGAGAACCTCTTTACAGTTACATCACATTCACCTCAGGTGCTTTCACAGATCATGGTGTAGGTACGGAAGAGCGCTGTTACCATAATGATGAACTTTATAGGGTATATAAGTTTGACTGGGAAATTCAAAACGGTTGGTTGTATCTATATTATTCAGATGGTTATACATTTATAATTGAATATCCATCCGTTTCAGGCCGCTATTTTTATGGCACGGCTGAAGATGGTTTTGAAATAAGACTAGAATGGGTGGACGGCAGAAGCATAAGAAAAAAGTAAGTTAGCAAGCTAACTTACTTTTTATGAAATCACACAATTAATTCCAGACATCCCGTGTCTTTATTCCACCATCACCCGATATCCTCCCGTATGCCCTCCGAATTCCGGAGCATAAGCAGACTGAACAGTTGCAATTCCGGCCTGATATTCTCCTGTCCGGTTCACATACACCTGATACTCTATCACATAAGTTCCTTTTCTCATCTGATCGATAAAGAACTGAGTCGAAGCATCTTTGGTAGCCTGATAATATCCCAGCCCGTTACCCCAACGGAATCCCGAAACTGCCTGTAACGGTTCCATACAAGCTGCACGGTCATCCTTGATCTGAACAAAATCCATATCACGGTCAGCCTTCACAGTCAGGCGAACGGTAATCTTATCGCCAACCTTCAATGGAGCTGATTCATTCAAAGCCTCATCTCCTTTATATAATTGACGGCTGACAGACAATCCGTTTCCCTGCTCACCTATTTGATCCATACTTTCCAGATATTGGGCATAAACGGCTCCCCAACCCATTCCGGTTCCTTCTTTATCCACGCTTACTTTCTTGATATTCATCACATCACCGGACACCGTCTTCTTGATATAACCGATGGCATCATCTGCCGGAGTCCGGATCACTTCTTTACCTAAAGTAATCTCTACTCCTCCTGTATTTGCCAATAAATCCGAAGCTCCTGTAGCCATCAATGCATACACCGCATCAGCCGTGGCAATCGGCGTTTCCCAAGTCTGTGTCTGTTTCTGCTTCAACAGCCAGCGTTTCATTTCATCAATAGCTTTCGTATCTTTTGTTATACGCTGTATAGCTTCCATAGCAGCCACTTCAGTCGGAATTTTATAACTGAACCATGAATATCGGGCTTTAGGAGTATCAAAGTAACGTCCCATTTCATCCGTCACAACAGAATACTCCATCAATGACTGCATAAACAGCTTGGCTTCTGCCACCTTACCGGCTTGCTGCAAGATGATAGCTCCCAACGCCTTTTCATAAATCGTCAGTTCTTTTCCCTCACCGGACAACTTGTCTATGAAATACCGGTTCACCTTTTCATCAACCGGAGCCTTGCCATCCAAAGCACAGATATACAAATACCTGAGAACCTGCTCTGACGGACGGATACCGACAGCCCCTTTCTTTTCAGCTTCTTTCATGGACTTATACTCTTCGGCTGCCTGCTTGCCTAAATACTCGAACCCTTTTTGAATCATAGGCTGCATCCGGCTGTCAGCATCCTGATGAGTCAATGCATTCAGCCGGACCAGCATTTCCATTACCTGAGTAGTTACATAGCGGCTGCCTTGCATACCTTTATACCAACTCCATGCGCCATCGGCATTTTGCAATTCTCCCAGTTTCTCTACAGAAACAGCCAGTTGGCTATTCATTGTATTCAGGTCAAACAAAGTGGCGATACGCTGTTTTTGTTCGGCTTCATTGGTAGCTTCTGCCAGCCAGGGAGTTTCAGCCAGCAGGATATTTTTCAGTTCCTGATTCTTTTGCAGATTGCTCATAAAAGTCTCCTTCGTGCCACCTTGAGCCTTCCAGCTATCAAAGACTTGCTTGATACGGGGATTTTCTTTGACTATATATGCAGCCAATGAATGGGCATAATAAGCGGTAGCCCAGGAAAGAGCATCTTCATTCTGAGGATGAGCCACTACAGGCAAAGCCTGCACGGCATACCAAGCCGGATGGGCAGTAAATTCTACGGTCAACCGTTGTTCGGAAGCCGTTTTGCTATGCTTGTTAAACAGGTTTTCCAAAGAGAAAGTATGCGCACCTTCCCCATTCACGTTCAGAGGAACGGTTTCCGTCACCCACTGTTTGTCTGTCAGAACGGGGATGTAACGCTGTTCTCCATCACTGAAGGTATCTCCATCCGCTACCATCCGGCATGCCATTACCGCATATTTGTCACTCACTTCAAAAGTAAAGTTCACATGCCCGGTTTCTCCTCCCTTCACATCAAACTTCTGTTTTTGTGAATAGAATACCTTTTCTGTTTCCGGATTGAACAATTCCATGCGGACAGTCCCTTTCACTCCCTTGTCCGACAGGTTCATCAGTGAAGCGGCAATATTCGCTTTATCTCCCACGCGGACAAAGCGGGGCATATTAGGCTGAAGCATAAACTCCTTGCTGGCAGTAGCGGTAGCTTCTATCTTTCCATAATCCACATTCCGGGTATGTGCCAAGCCCATAAACTTCCATCGGGTAAGGCTTTCGGGCAGTACAAAGGAAATACTGACTTCACCTTTTTCATTGGTGCGGAGCTGTGGGTAAAAGAATGCCGTTTCCGCAAAGTTTTCACGTATCTGTATATCACCCGTTTCTGCCAGTTCTTCAGAACTGCCCATTTCTGCCTTTTCCTGTGCAGATGTTTCTACCATTTCTTCCTGGAGCACCATATCAGTAACAGCCTCCTGGTTCATCACAGCATTTGCGGCACTCCTGCCTCTAATCTTCAAAGCTCCTGCAAGAGTGGCACGAGGACTGCCTCCGTAACCTACCACCATAGCCTCCATTCTTCCTGTAGATGGAATGATCAATTCACTATATTCCAAAGGAACCGCACGGAGCCTCTTCAACGGGAAATCAACATACAAATAAGCATTCCGCATATAGGATGTATTCCAATAAGTCAAAGGAACCACATAATGAAAGTCCACTCCAAAGTCCAACTTATGTGCACTATAGATTTTATCCAGAGAAGCATCATACATAGTAGCCAGCATTTCAGCCTCAGCCGGGCTTCCATCCGGATAAAGTACCGTCAGTTTCCATTCCTCTTGCTGTCCAGAACGGAGTTTGTCACGGAACGTAGTCCATTTCAGCTGCAACTTCTTTTCAGGGGCCGGTTTCATAATCCGTGCATTATGACTGTAAAGTCTGCCATCTTTCACAAATGCCATACTTACCAGAATGCCGTCACCATATTCCTTCTTATAAGGGAAGCGGAAACTGACCACCGAGTCCGAAAGCTCTATACGTTTGCTTTCCAAGCGCTTATTTCCTGCAAATACATCATAAAGCAGATAGACATTCTTTTCGCTGCTACCTATATATACAGTAGCCGGAGATGCTGCATCAAATTCCAGACCATCCTGATAGAACCAATCCGTTATCACGAAAGGCGGACGCTTGTCGTTCAATGAAAACAGAAGGAAATTCTTAGATGCCGTACACTCTCTGCCCTGCGTATCCTTAGCCGAGAGCTTCAAACGATAATTGCCGGAAGGCAGGGCATAAATAGCCTCAGGAACAAAACTCTTGTTGGCTTCCACCGTACCGGTCAATACCTTTCTGCCTTCTTTTTCCTGACCGTCTTTCTGCTCCTCCATCTCGACTACCTGATAAGTAACCGGAGTATCTACCGGCTCACCCGAAAGATTCATGGCTGTCAGTTTTATTTCCAGCTTCTTTTCTTTCACCAAATTATCGGGCAGATTATCCATATTCAGCACCATTGAAGTGCTTCCTAAAGGCAATGACAAATTAGCTTGCTGTGTCTCACCTGCACCATCCGTCACATCCGCCTGTATGTTGTACGTATAATACCACAACGGAGATTCTCTCCTGTCCGAGTCTATTTCAAAATGCACCGGAACGCTGAACTTACCATCCGCATCGGTCATTGCCTCTCCCTCCCAACGGGCTGAACCTCTGCCCATAAACCGCCAGACCCAGGCATAGGAACGAGATATATTATAGTGTACCCTGGCATTCTGCACAGGCGCACCGGCAAAAGTCTTTGCCATACCCACCACTTCTATAGAGTCACCCACTTGATACTCCACTTTCACGGGCTCAAACGTGACATCAAAGGTGGGACGTTTATATTCTTCTACCTTAAAACTGACAGAAGTATCGGCCGCACGCAAGCTAAAATAACCGGTCAGGCAAGGAGAGGGCAAAACAAACTGTCCGCTGAACGAGCCAAAACCATTCGTCCGTACTTCCACTTTTCCTGTTTCATTATTATTCGCATCATATAGGGATACCGTATATTTTTTATCCGTCAGCACACGCGTAGAATCCTTTTCCATTTCATAAGCCAAGCCGGATACATATACGGTTTGACCGGGACGGTAAATGGAGCGGTCGGTAAATAATTGCAAAACTTCTTTCCTCTTGCTCTCTTTATAGTAATAATCATTTTTCCAAAGATTCAAGATGGGCATCGCATTATCAGCCGCCGTATGTGCATTATACCAGTATTTGTTACTATTCAGGAAATCCAGTTTCAAAGTACCCTGTTTATCCGCCTGGTAGGTCTGTTGGGGAGAATAGCCTCCCCCCTTCTCCGTATAAATGGTTACTTCCGCTTCCGAAACCGGCTGTCCGCTCACTGCATCTACCACCACCAGTTCCAACGTACCATCCGGCAGAGGACGATAAATGGTCTTTAAAGCGGTGACATTCATTAATGTTCCGTCCGAAACGCCCTTCTTCCCATCGGGCACTGCCTTTAAGAAATAAATTCCCGCTTGAGGAGCCTGTATGGTCAGGGTGGTATCGACATTCAAATAATCTGTAGTAGGTTTCAAAGAAAAATGCTCCTCGCGTTGCAAACGGGCATATTTACTTTCAAAATGGGTGGTTCTGTTCTGCAATACGGCAGAGGTAACGGGTAAATTCACCTTATATAACTGCAAGGTGATGCCGGTAAGGTTTTTATAATTTACTTTCACCGACTGCTGTTCACCCGGGTAAGCCGTAGCTATTTCCAGTGAGAGGCTTGCATTCAGAATTTCCTTTTCTATATTCTTCAGTTGGTTGATACCTTCGTAACGGGGGTATCCGGCTATTCCTTCACGAACTATCCGCAAGCGCTCTACCTGATTATTTTGATACTGTAGGAATTGTGCCAAAGCCAGATAAGCTTCAGGGACTGTTTTCACAGCCGGATAAGTATGAATCCACTTCCGGAGTTCCTGTTGGCATACGTCATTCGAGAAGTTTCCGGAAAAATTGCGGTACAGGTAATTCAATGCATCTATCCCGGTCAGCAACCAGCCCTCACGCTCCGTTTCCGTATCGTATGCTTTCAGCAAGGACTGATAAGTCTGCATGACAGCTGCCGTCAGGTCACAATCAGAGACAGGAACAAACTGATAAGTAACAAACTGATCCATATCCGTCATATCCGCAGGCAGACTGTTTGTCTGATTTGCTTTAGCAGCCGCCTGCCACCTGTACTGCTGCATGATCTGTATGGCACGACGTGCCAGCAGGTTGTACAGATTATCACGAAAATACCGTTTACTAGTCTCTCCCACTCTCACCATAGGTCTCAATTTCTCGACCGGGATAAGTAATAACCGGTCCTTATCCTTGAGAGAGGCCTGCAAATAACCCAATCCTTTTTTTACGTCGACAGGCATGGTCATTTCACCCAGAATGGAATACAATATAGCTTTGTCTTCCACACTGCCGGTTTGGGAAGCCCATTGTTCCAAACCATTCATATCTACCTTCAAGCTATCGGGAGTTAAAAGGGAACGGTACTGCATGGCAGTGAGATAGGCTTTCATCATTTGCGGTACATTCTGTTCCGCTTTTGCTTTATCGTAGATTTTCATTGCTTCGGAAATAACCGACTTGGGCAGATCCTTTCGTTCCAATACTTCCAGTTCTTTCCACAAATTGTCATAGGTTTGTGCCTGCATAGGAGCAAATACGCTCATTACCAGTAACACTATCAAAGATAAATAACGAATTTTCATATCTACAATCTTTTAGTTCGTACTAAGTCTTCTTTAACAAAGAAACGAAATAGATGTTTAAAGACTGCATACGTTTTAATTAAAATAACTAAAACAGAAAAGGAAAGATCTTTCAGCGCAGCCAAAGCAAACGTTGCAGCACCAGTCTTTTATAGGGTTTCTTCATGTCTTCGGGCAGGAAGGAAACATCTATCAGTTCCATCCATTTAATGATGGAACGTCGGAATTTCCAAGCGATGTTCTCTATTACCTTGCCACTGCCCCCCGGCGAGCTCCTCCGTATCCTCGGGCATGACAATAACCGTGGACAGCAAATGGTATGCAGGCGTCAGACTATAGCCCATCCCCGTATCATACAATGAAAAGTTCTTCAGGTGCCAGCCGGATAACGCAAGAATCCGGCATCATAGACAAAGGTAAAACCATTTTCGTCTTCCGTCAGCGTCCCCGCGTAGATATATATCATTCAGGTATATTTTTCCCCTTCTCATACGCTATGCTCCTTTCCTGCAGGCACTGCTCCCACTTCATACCCGAAGAGGGCAAGCACCTGGTTTACCTTGTCTATTCGCAAAGTTTGCTTTCCTTGTTCCAACTCGCGCACAAAGCGAAGCCCCACTCCCGCCTTAGCTGCCAAATCTACTTGCGTAAGTCCGAACCGCTTGCGCATTTCCTTAACAAACAATGACAATGAATTATTCATAATTACACCCTTTAGGGTACCAATATAGCAAAACCAGCGATAATTACACCCTAATGGGTATAATTTATTAGCTTCTTTTGCATAATATACCCGAAAGGGTGCAAAGTATTAGCCCGGGCCATCGCATTACGGAAAACCAGGAGTATTCAGCAAATTCGTGATACAAAGAAAAAGGACAGGAAAATTCCTTCAAAAGCTTCAGCCTCTCCGCAAACCCTTTGCCGGTGGGCATTCCGGCTGAAGGATTACACCGGAAAATGCTTCAGCCCGAAGAAAAATCCTTCAGCCGCGCCTCTGGGAGTATGCGTACTCCGCACAGACTGGTTCCCCAATGCTTCAAAAGTCCTATATCCAGGCACTTGTCACCGTATTGCACCCCTAAATGAGCAAACTGACACAACCGGAAACATATTCTTTTTCATCAGGATAAGTTTATATTTTCTGCCTTTCAAGTTTATCGTTTCACTCTAGTGATGAAGTTTCATCACTAGAGTGAAATAATTTGATCACTAAAGTGATACAACTTCTTCACTAAAATGAAACGATAATTTTGAAAGGCAGTCAAAGCAAACTCTTCCTAATAGTAACATCATTTCCAACAGGCATAAAAGCACTAGAGAAAATAAACTTCCACAAACACATCCCGAACAGCCAAAAACTGAAGCTTCCATAATCGGGCTGAAGAAATTTCCAAAGGCAATCCTTCAGCCGCTTCGCCCTATTGACGGGCTTTTGCGGAGAGGCTGAAGCTTCTGAAACAAAAAACAGGGCAATGTCCCCGGAGGCACTGACAATCATCTCAACGGTAGCAGAAACCGACAAGTGTACACATGAAGCGGCAGTTTCCGAATAAAATAAGCCCACTCCCGCAGTATATAGCCGGAAATATTGTATATTTGCTCTGTACAAAAAGAAATAGAACCACTATGGAAAAAGAAGAATTAATGCGGAAAGCCATTGAGCTTTCTATAGAGAACGTGGCAAACGGCGGCGGCCCTTTCGGAGCAGTTATCGCCAAGGACGGAGAAATTATCGCTACCGGAGTCAATCGTGTCACTTCACAATGCGACCCTACCGCCCATGCGGAAGTCAGCGCCATCCGTGCGGCGGCAAGCAAACTAGGAACATTCAACTTGAGCGGATGTGAAATTTATACTTCGTGTGAACCGTGTCCTATGTGTCTGGGAGCCATTTACTGGGCACGACTGGATAAAATGTATTATGCAAACAACAAGACAGATGCCAAGAATATAGGTTTTGACGACTCTTTTATCTATGATGAGTTAAGCCTGAAGCCTTCGGCACGCAAGCTGCCTTCCGAAGTTCTTTTGGCGGAAGAGGCGATAAAGGCATTCCAACAATGGACAGAGAAAAGTGACAAAGTGGAGTATTAATAGAAAGGCGCGGACGAAATCCCTATCATCCGCGCCCGAAATCTTTATAAGATCTTAAAGACTATTCTTTTACCGGCGTATTTTCCAACGTAGCTACCACGAAATCATAGAACTTGCCTACAGAAGGAATAAAGCAGCGTTCATCCGGTGAGTGAGGAGAACGCAAGGTAGGACCGAAAGAAATCATATCCAATCCCGGAACCACCGCACCGATGATACCGCATTCCAAGCCGGCATGAATCACTTTCACAGCAGGTTCCGTACCGAATTGTGCCTTATAAGACTCCTTCATGGCTTTCAGAATAGGAGAACCCACATTGGGTTCCCAGCCTGAATAACCACCTGAACGGGTTACTTCCATACCTGCCATAGAGAAACAGCTTTCCAATGCAGTATTCAGATAATCCTTCATTGAATCGCGTGAACTGCGGGCCAGGATTTTTATCTCCGCCTTGCCACCACCTATAGAAACAATAGCCAGATTGGAAGAGGTTTCCACGGTATCGGGGATAGTAGGAATCATACGCATCACTCCATTCTGACAAGCATAAATGGCATCCACCAGATTATCTTTAATTTCATCGGGAACCATCATCGCAGGCAATTCCACCCGTTCTGCCTTGAAGCTGATCGGTGTTTCGTGTACATGATATTCTTCATTCCACAATGCTTCGCACTCCTGCACAAATTCCAGTACGTCCGCTTCTTCTTCAGCCGGAACCGTAATGACCACTTCACATTCACGAGGAATAGCGTTACGCATATTGCCACCTTGCCAGGACACCAGACAAGCCTCATCGTAAGTTATCACCTGGTTCATGAAACGAGCCATCAGCTTGTTGGCATTGGCACGTCCTTCATTTATTTCCAATCCTGAATGACCACCGCGCAGCCCTTTCAAGGTAACTTTCAAAGCAATGTCAGCCGGATCTGTTTCCACTTCTTTATATTCCAACACTGCTGTCAGGTCTTCACCGCCTGCACAACCGATATACAATTCTCCTTCTTCTTCCGAATCCAGATTCAACAGAATATCACCGTCTACCGTTCCCGGCTTCAAACCGAACGCACCGAACATACCGGTTTCTTCGTCGGCAGTAATCAGTGCTTCCAACGGACCATGTTTCAGCGTCTTGTCTTCCATGATAGCCATGATAGCGGCAACACCCATGCCATCATCGGCTCCCAAAGTCGTGCCTTTAGCTTTCACCCAATCTCCGTCAATGTAAGTCTCGATAGGATCATTTTCAAAATCATGCACTGTATCGTTATTCTTCTGAGGAACCATGTCCATGTGAGCCTGAAGAATCACCTTCTTACGGTTTTCCATCCCCGGAGTGGCAGGCTTGCGGTAAATAATATTACCGGCTTCGTCCTGGAATGACTCTACGCCTACACTTTTTCCAAAGTTCAGCAAGAACTCTTGCACTTTCTTCAAGTAACCCGAAGGGCGGGGAACCTGAGTCAATGAATAGAAATGCTTCCACACATTCTGCGGAGCGAGAGAGAGAATTGTACTCATAACTTCTTAGTTTTATTTGTGAACGGCAAAGCCGCTAATCCATATATACCCAACAAAATTAATAAAAAAGTTTGTATTCCATGCACTAATAAGGCAAAAATTCCCGCATCTTCTTTTCCCACTCCATAGAGCATCATCATCGTTATGACAGCAAAATGCCACGGACCCGCCCCATTAGGAGTCGGAACTACTACCGCAATGCTACCTACAGCAAACATGACCAGTCCCGCCATCACTCCCAAATTATCGGAAAAATCGAAACAAAAGAAAGAAACATAGAATTGCAGGAAATAGCAAGTCCAGATACCGACGGTATAAAGAATGAACAGAGGCATCCGCTTTACATGACGCAAAGACAGTACACCGACCCATACATTATGGAGAATGCCTTTCACCTTAGCAAAGACCGTCACATTCCTGATCAGAAAAAAAGCCAGCACCAATACGGCCAGCACACAGACGATAGTGATATAGAAATGCCCCGAAGTAAATACCTGTGCCAAAACCGTGGTATCCGTGCCGGTTTCTTTAAAAAAAATATCGAATACCCTTGCCTGCATTATAAGAGTTACCCCTGTAATCAACGACACACACAGCGTATCAATCAGCCGTTCCGTAACCACCGTACCCAGCGATTTGGAAAAAGATGTACCATCATATTTAGCCAACACCCCGCAACGGGAAATCTCACCTACACGGGGAACAACCAAGTTGGCGGCATAAGACACAAAGATGGCATACACACAATCGGATGTTTTGGGATGCTCGCCCAACGGAGCCAGCGTAAGCTTCCACCGCCAGCCACGAAAAATATGGCTAAACACACCAAACACTAATGACACTAACATCCACCCATAGTTCATTCCTCCATCCAAGACCTCCCACACCCGGGAAAAATTGAATCCGTGATACATCCATATCAGTATCGCAGCCCCCAAAAATAACGGAAATGCAATCTGCAAACCTTTATTTATAATCTTTTTTAATCGAGTTCGTTCCAAAATCTGTGTATATTAATTTAGAATGTTTACCTTTGCACGATGCAAAGATACTATCTTAGCGAAATAAACCTATTTATTAACGATAGAAAAATAACGGAATGGGATTAGTAAAGCCAAAAAAATTTCTAGGACAACACTTCTTGAAAGATCTCAGTATTGCAAAAGATATAGCCGATACGGTAGACGTGTGCCCTGACTTGCCAATTCTGGAAGTAGGACCGGGGATGGGGGTACTAACCCAGTTTATTATGCAGAAAAACCGTCCGGTAAAAGTGGTGGAACTGGACTATGAATCTGTAGCCTATCTCCGTGAGAACTTCCCTGCCCTGGAAAATAATATCATTGAAGACGACTTCTTGAAACTGAACCTCGAAAAATTATTTGACGGAAAACCTTTTGTCCTGACCGGCAACTATCCTTATAATATATCCAGCCAGATATTCTTTAAAATGCTGGATTACAAAGACCTGATACCCTGTTGTACCGGAATGATCCAAAAAGAAGTGGCCGAACGCATTGCCGCCGGTCCCGGAAGCAAGACATACGGCATTCTCAGTATCCTGATACAAGCCTGGTACAAAGTAGAATACCTGTTCACCGTACACGAACATGTATTCAATCCGCCTCCCAAGGTGAAAAGTGCGGTCATCCGTATGACACGCAATGAAACGACGGAACTGGGATGCAATGAAAAATTGTTCAAGCTCATTGTAAAAACAACATTCAACCAACGGCGTAAAACTTTGAGAAACTCTATTTCTTCCATTTTAGACAAAGAGAACCCATTGAGCACAGACCCCATTTTCAACAAACGCCCGGAACAGTTGTCTGTACAAGAGTTTATCGAACTGACCAACCGGGTGGAAGCGGCGCTGAAAAACAAGACGGATATTGTCTATAGCAATGATATCGCCCGGAAAGGAACAAACAAGAAAGAATAACACCTATTTATTATATTAACGGAAGAATAGGATGAATAAAGAGGAATTAGAAAAAGTAGAGCAGCTGATCGAGCAAAAAGACTCAGAGCAACTGAAGGACTTGCTTGCCGGACTGCATCCTGCCGACATAGCAGAGCTGTGCAATGAACTGGATGCGGAAGAAGCACGGTTCATATACCTGTTACTGGACAATGAGACTGCCGCCGATGTCCTTATCGAAATGGACGAAGACGCCCGTAAGGAATTCCTGGAAATCCTTCCCTCTGAAACAATCGCCAAACGGTTCGTTGACTACATGGATTCGGATGATGCCGTGGACATTATCCGTGAAATGGACGAGGACAAACAAGAAGAAGTCCTCTCACACATTGAAGACATAGAACAAGCCGGAGATATTGTCGATTTGTTGAAATATGACGAAGACACTGCCGGTGGATTGATGGGTACCGAAATGGTAATCGTAAACGAAAACTGGAGTATGCCCGAATGTCTGAAGGAAATGCGCATCCAGGCGGAAGATATGGACGAAATCTATTATGTATATGTAGTAGACGATGACCAGCGGCTGCGCGGTGTGTTCCCGTTGAAGAAAATGATCACCAGCCCTTCCGTATCCAAAGTGAAGCACGTGATGAGGAAAGAACCGATATCCGTCCATGTAGATACCCCTATAGACGAAGTGGTACAAACCATTGAAAAATATGACCTGGTCGCCGTTCCGGTAGTGGACAGTATCGGACGCCTGGTAGGACGGATTACGGTAGACGATGTGATGGACGAAGTACGTGAACAGGCTGAGCGCGACTACCAGCTGGCATCAGGTTTGTCACAAGACGTGGAAACAGACGATAATGTATTCCGCCAGACTACAGCCCGTCTGCCCTGGCTGCTCATCGGCATGATAGGCGGAATAGGAAACTCCATGATTCTGGGCAACTTTGACAGCACTTTTGCCGCACATCCCGAAATGGCCCTCTACATCCCCCTTATCGGCGGAACAGGGGGGAATGTGGGAACACAGTCCTCGGCACTTATCGTACAAGGACTGGCAAACAGCTCGCTGGATGCCCAAAACACCTGGAAACAAATAGTAAAGGAATCTGTAGTGGCCGTAATCAATGCTACTATTATTTCTATGCTGGTATATATCTATAATTTCATCCGTTTCGGGGCAAGTGCCACCGTGACTTATTCGGTTTCATTCAGCCTGTTTGCAGTAGTCATGTTCGCTTCCATCTTTGGGACCCTGGTTCCTATGACACTGGAAAAACTAAAAATAGATCCGGCCATCGCTACAGGTCCGTTCATATCCATCACCAATGACATTATAGGTATGATGCTTTATATGGGCATCACCGTATTACTATCCTGACACATTTCACTACAGATTACATAGATTGAAATTCAGAGAAAAACAGATTCACACAGAAACCGGCAAAGAATCACAATAAAAGAGAATCTGTATGAATCTATGTAATCTGCAGTGCATTTATCCCCCTTGATTCTCCTATTTTCTCCACTTTTAAGGATTTTCCTAAAAAAATCGGGAAAAACAGTATGAAGTTCTAATTTATTTCTTTTAATTTGTAAATTGTTGTTATAACAAAAACGCTTACTTTAAAAATCTATACGATGGACTCGAATGAAACTATCCGCCCTTTAACCGAAGTTCCAGTGGAACAGACATCTGAAACTTTGGTATCATCTTCCGCTACTGCAGAAGAAAATAACGCTACGTATGTACCTAAACAAACGAAAGAAGAGGTCATCGAACGTTTAAAAGAAATCAACGAAGACGCCTGCAATGCAGACAAACAAGAGTTGGATTTATTGAAACAGAACTTCTACAAGCTGCACAAGGCTGAGCAAGAAGCCGCCCGTAAGGCATTTATTGATGGCGGAGGTGCTCCTGAGGCATTTATTCCCCAACCGGACGATGCTGAAAGCCGTTTCAAAGATATCATGAGCTCTATCAAAGAGAAAAGAAGCGCCATACAAGCAGAACAAGATAAAGAAAAAGAAGATAACCTGGTGAAAAAGCTCGCCATTATCGACCGCTTGAAAGAACTTGCCGAATCTCCCGAAGATGCCAACAAAGCATACAATGAATTCAAGAAACTGCAACAGGAATGGAACGATATAAAACAGGTGCCGGCTGCCAAGGTAAATGAACTATGGAAAAATTATCAGCACTATGCAGAAAAGTTCTATGACTTGATAAAGCTGAACAATGAATTCCGTGAGTATGATTTTAAAAAGAATCTTGAAATAAAAACTCATCTCTGTGAAGCCGCAGAGAAATTGGCTGATGAAGAAGATGTGATTTCCGCTTTCCACCAATTACAAAAGTTACATCAGGAATTCCGGAATACGGGTCCTGTTGCAAAAGAATTGCGCGAAGATATATGGACCCGGTTCAAAACTGCCTCTACAGCCGTAAACCGTCGTCACCAGCAACATTTCGAAGCCTTAAAAGAAAAAGAGCAACGTAATTTGGATGAAAAGACCGTAATCTGTGAAATTGTGGAAGCGATGGAATACGATACGTTCACTACTTTCCAAGACTGGGAAAACAAAACTCAGGAAATCATTGCTTTGCAAGCTAAATGGAAAACAATTGGTTACGCACCTCAAAAAATGAACGTGAAGATATTCGAACGTTTCCGTGCCGCTTGTGATGAGTTTTTCAAACGCAAAGCCGAGTTCTTCAAATCCATCAAGGAAAGTATGGCAGGCAATCTGGAAAAGAAGAAAGCATTATGTGAAAAAGCAGAAGCACTAAAAGAAAGCACAGACTGGAAAGCAACTGCTGATATTCTAAGCAAATTACAAAAGGAATGGAAAACAATCGGTCCTGTACCTAAAAAGTATTCGGATGCCGTATGGAAACGATTCATTGCCGCATGTGATTATTTCTTCGAGCAAAAGAACAAGGCGACTTCTTCACAACGCTCGGTTGAACAGGAAAACATGGTTCAGAAAAAGGCGATCATTGAAAAATTAAATGCAATTGACGCACAGGAAACACCGGAAGAGGATGCGGGAAACACCATTCGAGAATTAATGAAAGAATGGAACGGCATCGGTCATGTACCGTTTAAAGAAAAAGATAAACTGTACAAGCAATATCATGGTGTCATCGACAAGTTGTTTGACAAGCTGAATCTTTCCGCATCACAGAAAAAATTAAGCAATTTTAAATCAACCATCAGCAAGGAAGGCAACCTTTATCGTGAACGTGAAAAACTGGTTCGTGCTTACGAAAATATGAAGAACGAAATTCAGACTTATGAGAACAATTTGGGCTTCCTGACCAGTTCTTCCAAAAAAGGTAGCAGTTTGGTTACGGAAATGAATCGTAAAGTGGAAAAACTCAAAGCAGACCTAGAATTGATCTTGAAAAAAATTGAGATGATCGACCAATCAATGAAAAACGAATAAAAACAGTTATATGAAAAAAGAGTCTAACGCAAATGCGTTAGACTCTTTTTTCATATAACACTACTAATTCTTAAGATAACCAACACAAAATAAAAAAAGATCTTCTAAAATTATAATTTTAGAAGATCTTTGTCTTTGACAAGTGGTTTGTCTGTTGGGATACCAGGATTCGAACCTGGAAAAACAGGACCAGAATCTGTTGTGTTA
>OGJA01000218.1_pt1 | contig 22953 bp, 20 predicted proteins | sample 1571951 | NCBI WGS metagenome assembly OGJA01 (sample SAMEA2582109, study PRJEB24529) | metagenome | biome: Human gut stool | place: China | collected 2011
GTATCAGCAGATCCATGGTATGTCTGCTGGAGTGGGGGTGGAATTATTTCCAGATGGATACCGCCGGAGACTGAATTGCCGCTTACGGATATTTTAATGCCGGAATTATTTGAGACAGGTAAGGATTTGGATTTTATCCCTGGTTTAATCTCAATCAATCTCGGAACGAATGATGCAAGTTATACTAGAGATGATGAGGGCAGAAAAGAAAAGTTTGGTGCCAGATATCTGGCATTTGTCCGGAGAATTTCAGAAGTATATCCGGATACGCCAATTCTATTACAGTATGGCTTGATGGAGAGAACGTTACTGCCCGCAATACAGACAGTTGCGGAAGAATGCAGCAGGCAGGGAGTGAAATGCTATTTTTTAGAATTGCCGTTAATGAATAAAAACGATGGAATGGGAACAGGTGATCATCCATCGGTTATGACACACAAAAAAACAGCACATATTTTGAAAGAAAAAATATTAGAACTCATGGATTGGAAAGAGTAGCGAGAATTCTATGATATATTATCAGAATGAAACCAAACAGAATATGTTTAATTCCTATAACAATATGACACCGGTAGAACGAAGCATTGCAGATTTTTTTCTCAGCAATACGGAAAAAATGGATTTTTCATCTAAGAACATTTCCAAACGTCTTTATGTGTCGGAAGCAGCTTTGTCAAGATTTTCGAAGAAATGTGGGTATAAGGGATACAGGGAATTGATTTTTTCTTATGAAAAGGATTTGGAAAATGATATTCCGAAAGAGGATATGGAACCGGATATCAGTAGTTTTACGAAGAAGATAAAAGGAAGTTATGCGAGTATTCTTCAGGAAGAGTTTGGGTTGTTGAATGAGAAACAGATAAGGAAAGTAGTTGAGAAGCTGGAGAATGCACGTAAAATCTATATATTTGGAATAGGAAGTCCAGGGTTGATCGCAAAGGAGTTTCAGCAGCGTTTTATCCGCATCGGACTCCCGATGGAGGCAGTGACAGATGCGCAGTTAATGCAGATGTGTGCGGCGCTTACAGATGAAGAAACACTGGTGATCGCAATCTCATTGAGCGGAAAAACGAAAGAAGTGAACAACAGTGTGCGGATCGCAAAAAAGAAAGGTGCATCAGTGGTTTACATAACAATAAATGAAAGCGCTGAGACGGCAGAGTGCTGTGACGAATTGATCCGAGTGGCAGGAACGAAAAATGCAGAGGCTGGAAATATGGTGTCGCCACAGTTTTCGCTGCTTATGCTGTTTGATGTCTTGTTTGCATATTATTTTGCAAATAATACATATTATAAGGTAAAAAAATACAAAGAAACTATGTCCGCTGTTCAGGGAAATGCAGAATTAATGGAAGAAGAAAGTTCTTAGAATTGAAGTATGAAATCATATAGAGCATTTGCAGAAAAAGAGATAAGTGTAGAAATTGTCTGAAAGTAATTTCAGACAATTTTTGTTTTGGTCATATTTTATATTCTACTTTCCGAAAAGGCCAGACTACTTGTGCAAAATTGAGGTCATGTTATAATTGCAGCTATCAGGAACAGTTGAGAGGATAAAATATGAATCTTGCAATTTTGAATACGCAGCAGCAGGAACAGAAAGCAATTGAAGAAATGAAAAAATATACAGATCTTTTTCGTGAAGAGAAAAGTCTTGATCAGACTGCTGTCATCGAATTAAAGAACACAGACAGAGATGGCTATTTTATCCACAGAGAGGATGACAGGTATGTGGTGGAATACGGATGCTTGCCGGATATGTGCCGTGCACTGCTTCTTCTTTCAGGAATGGAACATCAGGTAAAGCAGGAGATCGGGGAAAAATGTAGTTTCAGTGATTTTGGCATTATGCTGGATTTGTCCAGAAATGCAGTACTGAAAACAGATACCATCCGGCAGATGATTTGTTATGCAGCCTGTCTGGGATATAAGTTTGTGGGACTTTACATGGAAGATACCTTTTTTGTGGAAGAGGAACCATATTTCGGATATATGCGTGGCAGAATGACTCATGAGGAAATCTGTGAACTGGACAGATATGCAAAAGAATTCGGAATTGAATTGAGACCATATATTCAGACACTTGCACATTTGAATCAGATTGTAAGATATGAGCAATATGACAGGATCACCGACACAAAAGATATTCTTTTAGTCGGTGATGAGCGTACAGAAACATTTTTAGATCATGTGATCAAAAATATATCGGAATGTTTTTCCACTGATTTTATCAATATTGGAATGGATGAAGCGGAGCTTTTAGGGGCAGGAAAGTACCTGACAAAGAATGGATTTAAAAAGAAGAGTGAGCTTATGATGGCGCATCTGTCGATGGTACTTAAGCTTTGCAGAAAATATCATTTAAGACCACAGATGTGGAGTGATATGTTTGTCCATATGCTGGACAATGGAGATAACAGCTTTACGATCCCGGAGGAATTACAGATTGTTTACTGGGATTATTATTCAACAGAAGAAAAGCGCTATCATGATAATTTTGAGAAACAGCTTCCAATCAGCAGAAGACTTGGATTTGCCGGTGGTGCATGGAAATGGACAGGATTTGTTCCTCACAATGCCTATAGTATTCTGGCTGGTGGGGCATCTATGAAGTCCTGTAAAGAATTTGGAATAGATTCTTATACAGTCACATGCTGGGGAGATGATGGGGCAGAAGCAAGCTGCTTTTCTGTATTGCCAACATTCTTTAAAGATGCATCGGTGGCATATGAAAGTCAGATGAACGACCGTTCATTTGAAAAGCTTACGGGGTACAAATTCAGTGAATTTATGAAGATAGATCTCGTGAATCCTTATCTTGAGGATGGCAGGATTCATAATAATTGCAGCAAATATCTGCTCTATAACGATCCGCTGATCGGAACGTTTGATTCTGTAGTGAAAGAGGATACAGCAGAAAGATTTGCACAGGCGGAAATATATATGGAACAGGCGGCTTCACATGGATGTCTGGCGTACATGTTCAATAATATGCAGCTGCTATGCATAGTGTTAAAGCATAAAGCTGATCTCGGGATAAGAATCCGAAAGGCTTACACGGAGGGAGAAAAAAAAGAACTACTTGCAATTGCAAGGGAAGATATCCCGGTAATCCGCAGAGAACTCGATGCATTTTATGTTGCGTTCGAAAAGCAGTGGAAGAGAGAGAATAAATCTTTCGGATTTGAGATACAGACCATCCGTATCGGAGGATTAGACAGAAGATTGGTAGACACGGCAAGAATTTTAAAGCAGTATGCAAATGGAGAACTTGCCTGTATTGAAGAACTTGAAGAAACATATCAGCCATTTTGTTACTTCGAGAAAAATAATATCGAAGAACTTAACTATAATTTATGGTCAGATATTGTTTCACCATCCGTGATCGGATGAACAAGAGATTATAAACCGGACAGGTTTATATAGATTATTTTCTTAAGGAGGAAAAAATATGAAAAAGAAACTTTTAAGTACACTTTTATGTGCAGCTATGGCAGTTTCCATGCTCGCTGGATGTGGTGGCAGTGACAGCAACGCAGCAGCAGACAACAGCACAGCATCAGACGCCACAGAGACTACTGCAAGTGCGGACAATCAGGCATCAGGAGAAGATGTAACAATTGAGTTCTGGACAATCGATCTGAAAGCAGCATTCGGTGATTTCTTTAATGACATGATCGCCCAGTATGAAAGCGAGAATCCGGGTGTAACAGTTAACTGGACAGACGTTCCTTATGGAGATATCCAGTCCAAACTTGTCACATCCGTAGCCGGAGGAGCAGCGCCGGACGTTGTGAACTTAAACACACAGTTTACTTTAACATTAGCCGGACAGGGAGCATTAGTTGATCTGAACAAAGAAGCTACAGATGAGCAGAAATCTATTTATATCCCGGATCTCTGGGATTCTGCCAAGATTGGTGATTCCGTATATGCATTCCCATGGTACGCATCACCGGACATCATGTTCTATAATCAGGAATTATTTGATAAGGCAGGAATAGAAGTTCCTACAACATTTGATGAGGCATTAGAAGAAGCAGAAGAGTTCTACAACAAAACCGGTGCATACCTCTTTATGCCGGATGAATTCTTTAATATCCTCTTTGAGGAAGGCATTGATGTATTAAATGCAGATAAGACTGCAGCAGCATTTAATACACAGGAAACGGTTGACCTGTTGAACAAATACAAAGAGTATACAGATAAAGGGGTCATTCCTAAGACAAAATGGGGTGACTGGGATGAGATGTTAAAGCTTTTTGAATCCGGAAAACTGGCAATCGTAAGCTCTTCCGGTTCCTCACTTTCCAGAATCAAAGATGAGGCTCCGGATATTTATGAGAAAGTTGGTGTATCCACACCATTAACAGGTAAAAATGGATTATCCAGAAACCCATTAATGAACCTTGTTGTTCCGGAAGCAAGCAAAAACCATGAAGCAGCAATCGCATTTGCTAACTATGTGACAAACGATGCGAACCAGCTTGCATTCTGTAAAGAAGTTTCTATCTTCCCGTCAACAACAGCAGCAAGTGAAGATCCATATTTCACATCTGACACAGCGACTCTGGAAGGACAGGCAAGTGCAATGTCTGCAAAGGCAAGCTTAACCTCTAAAGACTTTTCATTAGGAATTGGAGATCAGTCCAATATCCAGACCGCTGTTGATAAGGCATATGAAGCAGCGATCACTAATGGTGATGATGTTCAGACTGCATTAGATCAGGCAGAAGCAGATGTAAATGGAATCCTTGCTGAACTTGAATAGAATATAGCAGGGTAAATTGATGCACCGCCCCAGGATAGATATCGGTTCCTGGGGCGATATCATACAGGAGGGTTTTATTTATGACCGGAAAACATTCGAGTGTGCAGAGAAGACAGACATTAAAAGCATATGGATTTATGACACCTGCACTGATTATTATTATTTTATTTACCATAATACCGATTATCGGAAGTCTGGTATTGATGTTTTATGATTATTCTGTACTTGGACAGACAAAATTTGTAGGTCTGAAGAACTTTGTGAAAGCCTTTCATGACAGGGTATTTTGGATTTCAATTAAAAACTCCGTTATTTTTGTAGTCGTTGTTCCTATTATTCAGATTTTATCAATTCTTTTAGCAGTATTAGTAAATAAGAAATTACCAGGAATCGGGATTTTCCGTACTCTGTTTTATATACCGGTTGTTACTTCTATGGTAGCGGTTTCTATTATGTGGGGATTTATTTTTGATACCAGCGGTATCATCAATACAGCATTAAAAGAATGGAAAGTCATTTCCATGCCGCTTGGATTCTTAAGTGATAAAAACACGGCCATGATATGTTTAATGTTTATTACTATCTGGCAGGGACTTGGTTATTATATGATGATGTATCTGGCAGGTTTACAGGGGATTCCTCAGGAACTCTGTGAGGCAGCAACCATTGACGGAGCCAATGCAGTAAAAGTATTTACAAGAATAAAATTACCAATGTTGAAACCATACATTTGGTTCTGTTCACTGAATTCTGTTATTTCGGCAATCGGAGTATTTGATGTTGTGTTTGTATTGACAAAGGGTGGTCCGAATGACGCTACAATGGTTATCAATTATTACTCATATACGAAAGCTTTCTCGGATTTCCAATTTGGGTATGCAGCAGCCATCGGAGCAGTACAGGCAGTTGTCACAACAATGTTAAGTATTGTAGTATTTGTATATGGTAAGAGAGGAGGTATGACAAACAATGAATAAACTTGTCATGAAAAGAAAAGCAAAAAAAGCCGCAGATTACTTTTTTACCTATTTATTGCTGATTGTCATTGCGATCATCTGTGCCGGACCATTTATCTGGTTATTACTGTCTTCGTTAAGAACAGGAGCCAATATTTACAATCTCCATTTTAGTATCAGTGATTTTTCGTTTTCCAACTATACCGGAGTTATGGAGTATATGAATCTCCCAAAATACATCTGGAACACGGTGATCATCACTTTTGGCGGAATTATAATTGACGTTGTATTTTCTTCCCTTTGCGCATATCCACTTGCAACTATGGAGTTTAAAGGAAAAAATATAATATTTACGATATTGGTTGGAACGATGATTATTCCGGCAGCCGCAGGCATGATCATCAACTATCTGATCATTACGAAAATGCATTTACTGAATACAATGTTAGGCGTTATTCTTCCATCATCCACAAAAGCCTTTAGTATTATTTTACTTCGACAGGCATACCTTGGCATTCCAAAGGAACTGATTGAAGCTGCAAAATTAGATGGTGCCGGAGAACTGAAAATCTGGAAAAATGTTATGATTCCGGGAATACTTCCAAGTGTATCAACAATCGTTATTTTTGACTTTATTGCAAACTGGAACGCATTCTTATGGCCGATCATCGTATTACAGGATCCGGAGAAATATCCTCTGGCAACAGCACTGCAGTACTTAAATGGTTCGTTCAGCTATAAATTTGGATATGTTGCATCAGGTACAATTATTTCCATCATTCCGGTGCTGATCGTATTCATGATGTTCCAGAAAAATTATATTGAGGCAGTCAGCGGAGCTGTAAAGGGATAAATTATGGATCAGGTTTACGAAGTCTGGATTGAGATCCAGGCAAATAAAAAACTCATTTCAGATAGTGTAAAATTCCGTGAAGCAATGGAAAAATGCAAAAAAGCCGGAATGACAGGAATTATCTTAAGCGTCAAGGACACGTCAGGGTTTGTTCTGTACAAGAGCAGTCTGGCAGATCATTATTCAGAATTTGACGGGGAATTTGCCGCAGATATTGATTATGCCGCAGAGTGTTTTAAGATAATCAGAGAGTTAGGAATGAAGTGCTATGCAGCATTTGATGTGTTTGCGGAGGGCAATAAAAAAAACAGACATTCTCTTATGAAAGGATTCAGAGAAGGATGGCAATGCGAAGTATATGGACTGGATGAAGGCGGAAATGCAGTCATTCAGAAAAGTACCGAAGAAAAAGCATTAAAAACAGTAGGTTCTATAGATGACTTTGGCGAGATATTTGTCAACCCCGGGAACAAAGAAGTGTGTTCTTACGAACTGAGCCTGTTAAAAGAGTTTGCAGAGAACTATAAACCGGATGGAATCGTTCTGGACCGGGTGAGATATGTCGGATTATCCACAGATTTTAGTGAATGTTCCAGATTGGAATGGGAAGCATATGCACACGTAACAGGAGAAAACTGGCCGGAAGATATCTATACGATTGAACAATATGAAGGTGGATGGAGAGAAATACCAGGAAAATATTTTGGAAGTTTTTTTGAGTATCGTGCATCTGTCATAAAAAGATTTATAAAAAGTGTCCGGGAAATGTTAGATGAAACTAGTCCGGAAATCGAATTTTGTGATTATACCGGTTCCTGGTATCCGCTGTATTATCAGGTAGGAGCTAATTGGGCAAGTGAACAGTATGAAAGTACGGAATTCCCATGGTGTGATGCCGGGAAGCTTGCACAGACAGGGTATGCGGAACTCACAGACCGTATTTTGTCAGGTTTCTACTACAGCGATATCTGGATGTCAGAGGCGAAAGAGAAAAATCTGCCGGCGTACTGGTACAGTGTGGAAGGCTCCTATGAGATTGCGGCGAAAGCTACTGAGCATAAAGAGGGACTGGTAGGAAGTCTGTTCATTGAGCAGTACAGGGAACACCCGGAGCGCCTGCAGGAGGCAATGTCTGTATGTTTTGCAAAGACTGGCGGATGTATGATTTTTGATCTTTCCTATATTATTAACTACGATTGGTGGGATTATATGAAAAGAGTAAGTTTAAAACCACTGGAAGTTTCGGATGCCGGAGAAGTGTATGAATTATGCAGGGGAACTTTTCGGGAAGAATATCATATTACGGAAGAACGTATTTTGGAAAGCTTATTTGAAGATCCTGATTTTTCCGCAGAGGAAAGCAAAAAAATTGTAGATGAAAAAAACGGAAGGATGATCGGTTTTATTGGAGTGAAGGTTTCCCATAACGAACAGTTATATCCTGCGTCTGCATGGATCAGTATTTTTGCCGTAAAAAAAGAAGAACAGGGAAAAGGGTATGGCACGATGGTCTTAAATCAGGTGTGCCAGTCACTTCATAAAAACGGAATCAACAAAATTTATGTAGGACAGGATTTTAACAATTTCTTTTCCGGAATACTGGATCCGGACGAAGGAAAAGAAATATTTTTCAAAAAAAATGGTTTTACCTTAAACAGGGACAGACATTTTGACCTGGAAGCAGATATTACAGATAATAGGCTGATAGACAGCTTTGATACAAGTTCTTTTGATAAAGAATTTACTGTGGCATCGTATAAAGACAACAAAAAGGAACTGCTCGGATTTTTAGAAAGAGAATTTCCGGGGAGATGGGTATTTGAGGCAGAGGAAGCTATCGCAGAAGGAAAGGATCCGGAGAGTATTGTCATTCTCTGGAATCAGGATAAGACGGAGATCGTCGGGTACTGCATGCTTTCTGTTGATGATAAGGGCTATGGTGGATTAGGTCCGATAGGAATTGCAAAAAAAATCAGGGGAAAACATGTTGGAGATTATATTTTAAATCAGTCGCTTCAACAGCTGCGAAAAATAGGTGCAGTCCGCGTGAATATTGACTGGACAATACTAAAGGATTTTTACGGACAGTTCGGATTCAAAGCAGAAAGGCTATATCTGGCAGCTTATAAAGAATTTGATAAATAAAGGGGATAGAAAGTTGAAGACGAAAATTGTATTATTGCCACTGGATGAAAGACCCTGCAATTATGAATTTCCGATGAAGTTATTCAGTCATGATAAGGTAGAAATCGTCAGACCGAAAAAACTCGGAAATAAAAAAACACCTGCTTCTTTTGAGACGATCGTTGAGTTTTTAAGAGAAGAGTGCAAAGACGCCAGCGGTCTTGTCGTGTCGATGGATATGCTTTTATATGGAGGGCTGATCCCATCAAGGCTTCACCACGAAGAGAAAGAAACTCTGTTAGAGAGAATTAAAATTTTAAAAGAGATCAGGGAAAGTAATAAAAACCTTATCATTTATGCATTTCAGGTCATTATGAGATGCCCGGATTATTCCAGTGATGATGAGGAGCCGGATTATTACCGCATTTACGGAAAAGAGATCAATGAGCTCGGAGTAGCGGTACACAAGAGCAGACTTGGAATCGAGAGTGATGTTCCGGTCAAAACGGCAATGGAGAAAGTAGATCCGAAGTGTCTGGATGATTATATCTCAAGGAGAGAGATCAATCGCTATATGAATGTGGAAACACTTCAAATGGCGAGGGATGGGTTGATCGATGCACTGGTCATTCCACAGGACGATTCCTCCAAATACGGATATGCGGCAATCGATCAAAAAGAGATCCGGGAGAAAATCAGTGAGTATAATATGGAAGATAAAGTACTCATGTATCCGGGTGCGGATGAGGTTGAACTGACATTGCTGGCAAGAATGCTCAATGTGCTTGCTGGCAGGCAGCCGAAAGTGTATGTGAAGTATACATCCGAGATGGCAAAGAATATTATTCCGTTATATGAGGGCTGCACACTTGCTAATACAGTAAAATATCATATATTATCGGCAGGATGCCTTGCGACAGAAAGCTATGAATCAGCAGATATCGTACTTTTTATGACGGCACCTGCAGGAGGAATGGAAGAGGCGATGGAACAGCCGTCCGAGAAGCTGGAGTATTGTGTGGAGCGTAACATTGCAGAAATGTTTGAACTTTTAAAATACTGTATCAGCCAGAAGAAAATCGTTACCATTGCTGACAATGCGTATGCAAATGGTGGGGATCTTGGAATTGTTAAGATTTTAAACAACAATCACCTTCTGATGAAAGTGGATGGTTATGCAGGATGGAATACATCAGCGAATACACTTGGAACAGCCATTGCAGAGGGAGTGGACAGCTATCTTAACAAGGTAACAGAAGAACATCAGAGATTTCTGGCAGAGCGTTATGTGGAGGATGCAGGATATTGTTCTGTCGTGAGAAAATCAGTTACAGAAAAGCTTCCGGAATCCATGAATTATTTTGATGTAAGAGAGCCAGATGGAATGGTTGCCTCTATGGTAAAAGAAGAATTGCAAAAATTTATGGAGGAAAGTCTGTCATCAATTTCAGACAGTGTAACGATAAAGAAGGTTTCTATGCCATGGAGCCGGATGTTTGAGGTAAATCTGGAGGTTGAATACGTCAATGATTAAATTTTTCCCGGAACATACAAACTGGTATAAGGGAAATCTTCACAGTCACACTACAAACTCGGACGGAGCATGGACTCCGGATGAGGCTGTGGAGCATTATAAAGCCAATGGGTATGCTTTTTTATGCTTAAGCGATCACAATTTGTATACAGATTACCGTTATAAATATAACAGTGATTTATTTTTGATTCTTCCGGGAACTGAGATTGCAGCAGTTCTTTTTGATGAAAAGGACGGATATTTAAAAATGCACCATTTGAATGGCATTTTGGGTACAAAGGCAATGCAGGAACAGGCAAAATCCGGGTTATTCCAACATATGGAGAGAATCGAACCAATTGTTGCATATGGTGACTGGGATGGAAGAAAAGTTACAGAAGCAATGGCGGAAAATCTCAGAGATCATGGATGTTTTATTACATATAATCATCCAGTCTGGTCGCGCGTCGAACCTCACGAGTTTGAGATAGGTGGAATTTACAATTCACTCGAAATCTATAATTACAATACGGTAAATGAGAGTGGAACAGGATTTAATACCACATACTGGGATGAAATGTTACGAAAAGGCATGCATGTGAATGCGGATGCAGCGGATGATAATCATAATGGCAATTTCCCAGACAATTTTGGTGGCTATGTAATGGTGGCAGCGGAAAGTCTGACGCATGATAATATTTTGAATGCACTGATGGAAGGAAGGTATTATTCTGTTGGTGGAGTGGATGGACCACGGATAGATCAGATTATCATCGATGGAAGGAATGTAACGGTATCCTGCAGTCCGGTAGAACGTGTGAATATAATAGCCGGTGGCTATGTAGGAGCAGGAACTACAATAATGGCTCCAAAGGGAGAAAAGATTACAGAGGCGAGCATGAGATTGAGCGGTACTGAGACATACATCCGTGTGGAATGTGTGGATGAATATGGAAGAACAGCATGGTCAAATCCATATTATCTATAAGATAAAAAATGTACTAATCGGGGGAGCGAGCCGTTAAGGCAGCTTCCCTTATTTCAGCAAATCCATATAAAATGATGACAATATTGTGAAACGTGAATATTTCGTATATGGTCAAAGAAAGGTAACTTTTGCAGTTTATGTAAAAAAAACAACCATTTATGCCATTTTTCATTTTATAAATAAAATCCATGCTACCATTATGCTAACAAAAAATAATAGCAGCATGGGTTTTATTTTTTATTGTTGCGATCCAGATAACATACATTTTGGTATCAATAACACAATAAATAAAATCCGTGAGCACCAAAAGAACAGGAGAACGAAAAATGAGCTTAAAATATGGGGAAATCATAAAACAGATGTCTCTGGAAGAAAAAGCACTGATGATGTCCGGTAAAAATACATGGGAGACTGTAGATTTTGAGAAGTACGGAATCCCATCCATGGCAATGTCCGACGGACCTCACGGGTTAAGACGTCAGGCCGGTGCAGGAGACCACCTTGGATTAAATGCCAGCCTTCCGGCAACCTGTTTCCCGACCGCAGCAACAATCGCAAATAGCTGGGATGAAAAATTAGGTGAGGAGATCGGTACTGCACTTGCAGAGGAAGCGGTGACCATGGATGTCAATGTCATCTTAGGACCGGGACTTAACATTAAGAGAAGCCCGCTCTGTGGACGTAACTTTGAGTATTTTTCCGAAGATCCGTATCATGCAGGAAAAATGGCAGCCGCTTATGTAAAAGGTATCCAGAGCAAGGGAATCTCAGCATGTCCAAAGCATTTTGCGGCAAACAGCCAGGAACTCCGTCGTATGGCAAGCGACTCTGTTGTTGATGAGCGTACATTCCGGGAAATCTATACCACTGGATTTGAAATCGCAGTCAAAGAAGGAAAATCCAAATCCATCATGTCTTCTTATAATGAAGTAAACGGTGTCTATGCAAATGAGAATCGTCACATGTTACAGGAAATCTTAGTCGATGAGTGGGGATTTGACGGCTATGTCGTATCCGACTGGGGCGGAAGCAACGACCATGCACTTGGCGTTATGAACGGAAGCCACCTTGAGATGCCGGGGACCGGAAAATCAGGCATGCGTGATATTGTCCGTGCGGTAAAAGACGGCACATTACCGGAAGAAGTATTAGATCAGCGTCTGGATGAACTGTTAAATGTTGTTTTTGCAACCCATCAGGCAACAGTTGATGGAAAAGGCAAAAAATTTGATGTTGAAGGACACCATGCATTAGCAAGAAAAGCAGCCGAAGAAAGTGTTGTTTTACTGAAAAACAGTAACAACATCCTGCCATTAAAACCGGGAACAAAAGTAGCAGTGATCGGTGATTTTGCAAAGACTCCACGTTATCAGGGTGCAGGTTCTTCTCTTGTAAATCCGACCAGACAGCCGGAATCCATCTTAGATGTGATTGGGGACAGTGGACTTGTAATGACCGCTTATGAACAGGGATATATCCGCAACCGCAAACCGAATGCAGCACTTGCAAAATCAGCAGTGGAAGCAGCAAAGAATGCAGACGTTGTTCTTGTTTTTGCAGGATTGGATGAGATCAGCGAGTCCGAGGGACTTGACCGTACCCATATGCATATGCCGCAGGCACAGAATGAACTGATCGATGCGATCACAGCCGTGAATACCAATGTGGTTGTTGTTCTCTCAGCAGGATCTTCTATTGAGATGCCGTGGTTTGACTATGTAAAAGGTATCGTTCACGGATATTTAGGTGGTCAGGCAGGTGCATCTGCAATGATGAACGTCCTCACCGGAAAGGTATGCCCATCCGGAAAATTAAATGAGACTTATCCACTTCACTATGAAGATACTCCTGCATTCCACTACTATCCAAGCAAGGAGCGCAGCAGCGAGTACCGCGAGGCTCTCTATGTGGGATATCGTTATTATACAACGGTCGGCAAAAAAGTCCGTTTCCCATTTGGTTATGGATTGAGTTATACAACTTTTGCATACAGCAATTTCTCCGTTGACAAAGACGGTGTGACCTTCACGATCAAAAACACCGGAGATGTGGAAGGAACAGAAATTGCGCAGCTTTATGTCGGAAAACAGTCCGAGACAATTTTCCGTCCGGTCCGTGAGTTAAAAGGTTTTGCGAGAGTGACATTAGCTCCGGGAGAGGAAAAGTCCGTACATATCGCATTTGAGGACAAGACCTTCCGTTTCTATGACACAAGAACGGATACATGGGAAGTAGAATCTGGTAACTATCAGATCATGGTAGGAACCGATGCAGATACTATGGTATTAGTAGGCAGCTTAGATGTTGCAGGAACTGTAGCAGAAGGCGGCTATAGCAAAGAGATTTTACCGGAATATTTCAGCGGTAAGATTGAGAACGTGGATGACATCGGGTACAGAGAACTTTACGGAAGAGAAATCCCGGATGGAAGCTGGAGCGGTGAGATCCAGATGAACGATGCAGTATGCCAGCTTTATTACGGAAAAGGTATCTTTGGCAAACTGTTCTACGGAGTGCTCCGCATTTTGTTAAAAATCAGCGAGTGGCAGGGTAAACCGAACTTAAATGTTCTGTTCAACTACAATATGCCAATCCGTGGATATGCAAAAATGACAGGTGGTTTTGTCACAATGGAGATGGCGAGAGCCTTAACAGAGATGGCAAATGGACACCGGATCAAAGGAACGGCACATCTGATCAAAGCGGCAGTGAAGAGAGATTAATGTAGAGGAACAAAAAATAAATTTTACACAAAACACACGTAAGGTGGCTATGGATTTTACATAGCTGCCTTATTTTTTTATGTATGGAAACAAATAAGATAAAAGTAAAATTGGAAGCGCCGATGGTGCAGGCGCGGTATCAGTATGCAATTGATGTGATGTTAACAAGACTTCGCATGATTGATGCAGATCTGACCGAGAAAAATGAACGCCCATTAATCAGAAATTTGGGTAGCAGAATTAAAACTGCCGAGAGTATTGTGAAAAAGTTGGAAAGAAAGGAACGTGAAGTCACTTTCGAAACAGCAGTCAATACTTTAAATGATATTGCCGGAGTCCGTGTGGTGTGTTATTTTGCGGACGATATTTATCAGATTGCGGACGCAGTGCGCAGACAGAAAGACTTTACCATTGTCAAAGAAAAAAATTATATCAGGAAGCCGAAAAAAAGCGGCTATCAAAGCCTTCATCTGATCGTGGAAGTGCCGGTAACTTATCTGGATAAGACAACCGCAGTGAGAGTTGAGATACAGATCCGTTCAGTCGCCATGGACTACTGGGCAGAATTAGATTCCCAGATGTGTTACAAAAAGGACGCCGGGCAGTTAGAAGCGGTAGAGAAGGCAACAAAGCAGTACGCAGACGTCATTGCGGGTGTGGATAAGAAGATGCTGGAACTTCGTAAGAAGATACAGAAAATGTGAAAGCATCCGGTAATCCCAAACGGCAGACATACATAAAATGAAACGATATCAGCAAAGCAGATCAGAAAAGAGGAGTAAAAAATGGATCAGGAAAAGACAAAGGTATGGGCACACCGCGGAGCCAGCGGTTATGCTCCGGAAAATACATTAGATGCATTCCAAAAAGCAGTTGAGATGGGAGCAGATGGAATCGAACTTGACGTGCAGATGACAAAAGATGGAGAACTCGTCGTTATCCATGATGAGACGATCAATCGTGTCAGCAATGGAAAAGGCTGGGTAAAAGATTACACCTATGAAGAACTGAAAAAATTTAATTTTAACAAAACGCATCTGGAATACACAAAGGAAGAGATACCAACACTTGAGCAGGTATATCTGTTGATAAAACCGACAAATCTTACCATTAATGTGGAAATCAAAACAGGAATTGTTTTCTATCCGGGGATTGAAGAGCGGGTACTGGAGCTTACAGAGCGTCTTGGAATGAAGGAGCGTGTCATTTATTCTTCGTTTAATCATTATACGATCCGGAAAATCAAAGAGTTAGACCCGCAGGCTAAGACGGGCATGCTCTATGAAGATGGAATCATTGATGCAGTGGATTATGCATGTGATGTTGTAAAGGCAGACGCACTTCACCCGGCCGGATATAACGTTTTTTATCCGGGATTTTTAGAGCGTTGTAGAGAGCGGAAAAGACTGCTTCATGTATGGACAATCAATGAAGAAAAACATATGAGAATGCTGTGTGAGGCAGGCGTGGATGCGCTGATCACAAACTACCCGGATATAGCAAAGAAAATCAGGGACGAATACCGTTTTGGAGAACTGCAGCCTGAACTGGTTCAAAGAATCCTTCAGAGTTGAGACAGTGAGAGATACCTATGATAGAAAAAAGAGCAGAGAACATCATGATACCAGAAGAAGCGAATTATCAGCGAACCATGAAACGTGATGTGGAACCATATCTGAGAAGCTATGAAAAAGACGGTTACATAGAAAGCTATGACAGCACAGCAATTTATTACCGCACATACCGGATTCCGCAGGCAAAAGCTGCTATTGTCATCAGCCACGGATTCTGTGAATTTGCAGAGAAATATAAGGAAGTCATCTATTATTTCCTGAAAAACGGATATTCCGTTTACGTCCCGGAACACAGGGGACACGGATATTCTGACCGGATTGTTGTGGATGGCGAAAAAGTTCATATCGAGGATTATGAGCAATATGTGCAGGATCTGCATTGCTTTGTGAAAAATGTGGTAGAACTCACAGAAAAACGAAAAATCTTATTCTGTCATTCCATGGGTGGAGCCATTGGAGTGCGGTATCTCGAAGAGTTCCCACTGACTTTTGACGCAGCAATCCTGTCAGCACCGATGCTTGGGATGAACACTGGAAAGTATCCGAAGTGGCTTGCGAAAGTTACCGCAGATTTTTTCTGCGCGATCGGAAAGGGAACGAAATATGCTGCCGGACAGAGTGGTTTTTCAGAAAAACCATCCTTTGAAACAAGCAGCTGCGTTTCCAGAGAACGATACATGTATATCTACAATATGCGCCTGCGGAATATCAATTACCAGACTTACGGTGGAACCTATGCCTGGGTAAAAGCAGGATTTAAAGTAATCCGCAAGCTGCGGAAAAGAAAAAACATTAAGAGTATAAAAATTCCGCTTATAATCTTTGAAGCGGAAAAAGACGACATGGTTGACAATTGTGGCATTGAAAAATTTGCTAAAAAAGCCAAGACCGCACAGCTGGTAAGAATGAAGGATTCCAAACATGAAATCTTTAACGCAGGCGAGGCGGTGCGTGACAGTTACTATAGACAAATATTTTTATTTTTAAATCATGTGTATACGGCACAGGAAAGAATGAATGAGGAAAACGAATATGAAACAAAAACTGACGAAACTCGAAAAATACTGGGTACTGTATGATGTGGGAAACTCTGCATTTACGCTGTTAGTGTCCACGATCATTCCGATTTATTTTAAAAACATGGCACAGAATATGGGCGTTTCCGCATCGGATTCTACTGCATATCTCAGCTATGCGATCTCAATCTCTACGATCATTGTTGCAATTTTAGGACCGATCCTCGGCGCAGTCGCAGACAACAAAAATCATAAAAAGCCGTTATTTACATTTTTCATGATGATCGGTGTTCTAGGATGTGCAGCGTTGTCCATTCCGAAGACGTGGCTGATGTTTTTGATTATTTTTGTGATCGCAAAAGTAGGATTTTCCGGCAGCCTGATTTTTTATGATTCCATGATGGTCGATGTAACCACCGACGAACGCATGGATGAGGTATCGTCCCATGGGTATGCGTGGGGCTATATCGGAAGCTGCGTACCATTTGTCATTAGTTTATTGCTGGTGTTAGGCGGTGATAAAGTTGGCATCAGCACACCGGCAGCCATGACAGCCGCATTTTTCTTAAATGCAGCATGGTGGGGGCTTGTGACAATCCCACTCTTAAAAAATTACGAACAGAAATATTATGTGGAAAATCAAGGCTCCATGGTAAAGGAGTCTTTTGCCAGACTTGGAAGAAGCGTGGCGGAATTGAAAGATAACAAAAAAGTTGCCCTCTTTCTGCTCGCATTTTTCTTCTATATAGATGGTGTATACACGATTATCGAGATGGCAACTTCTTACGGAAAAGACGTTGGGATCAGTGACGCTAATCTGCTGCTGGCATTGCTTCTGACGCAGGTTGTGGCATTCCCATGTGCGATTCTTTTCGGAAAAATGACACAGAAATTTGAGACAGGAAAACTAATTTCTGTCTGCATCATTGCATATTTTGCAGTCGCAGTTTACGCCCTGCAGTTAGACGCAGCATGGAAGTTTTGGATGATGGCAACTTTTGTAGGGGTATTTCAGGGTGCGATCCAGGCGCTGTCCCGTTCCTACTATGCAAAGATCATCCCAAAGGAAAAATCGTCTGAGTATTTCGGAATCTTTGATATATTCGGAAAGGGTGCATCTTTTATGGGAACTATGTTAATGGGAATCAGCACACAGATTTTTGATACTTCCAAAGCAGGAGTGGTAGTGATCGCAGCCATGTTTGTGGTCGGATTCGTTTTCTTTCAGGTGCAGCGCAGGACAGAGGAGGATCAAAATGGTTTACCATCATTTTACAGACGTTTTACAAAGGGAGATATTTAGATTTTACACGCTGGCTTTAAAGTAGTCATTGTCAATGAGACAGAGACAAAAAAACAAAGATGGGAAACGCAAGATCCCATAAAGATTTGGAGGAAAATCAAAATGAAAAAGAAAGTAATCAGTTTATTCGTAACAGGAATGTTAGCAGTCAGCATGATCGCAGGATGTGGTTCTGATAATACAGCAGACACCAGTACATCCGCAGATACCACAGCAGATGCTTCTACAGATGCAGCAGCAGACACAACAGCAGAGGAAGCACCGGCAGCTACAACAGACTTTGATGCAAGTGAATATGTCAATGTATTATCCCGCGAGGATGGATCCGGTACAAGAGGTGCATTCATCGAATTATTTGGAATCGAAGAAAAAGACGCAGACGGAAATAAAGTGGACAACACAACAGAGGAAGCGATCATCACAAACAGCACATCCGTAATGCTTACATCTGTAGCAAGTGATGAGTATGCGATCGGTTATGTTTCCCTTGGTTCTTTAGATGACACTGTAAAAGCAGTCAGCATTGACGGAGCAGAAGCAACAGTAGAGAATATCAAAAATGGTACATACACGATTGCAAGACCATTTAACATTGCAACAAAAGGTGAAGTAAGCGACATCGCACAGGATTTCATCAACTACATTATGAGTGCAGAAGGTCAGGCAGTCATCACAGAGAACGGATATATCGGTTCTGATGATGCGGCAGCATTCGAATCCAACGGAGCAACAGGTAAAGTGACAGTCAGCGGTTCTTCTTCTGTAACACCAGTTATGGAAAAATTAAAAGAAGCTTACACAGCCGTAAACTCCGGTGCAGAGATCGAGATTCAGGAGAGTGATTCCACAACAGGTATGACAGACGCAGCAGCAGGTACAAGTGATATCGGTATGGCTTCCCGTGAATTAAAAGATTCTGAGACAGAGCAGGGACTTACCGCAACAACAATCGCTATGGATGGTATCGCAGTGGTCGTAAATCTTGACAACCCAACAGCAAACCTTACATCCGATCAGGTAAAAGGTGTCTATGTTGGAGATGTTACAAGCTGGGATGAACTTGCAGAGTAAGTAATCAATGAAAATATCTGGTATGAAAAAAACATCAGAGATAAGAAATTAAAAAATTACTGACAGAAGGGTCGGATGGAAAACTCCTCCGGCCTTTTTTCGGAAATCAGGATATTTACAATTTGTAAAGCATTACATAATGATATGAAGCCTGCACTGTCAGGCATTCCTCAGATTTTGGAGAACATAAATATATGAATATCAATAAATTAAAAGAAATTGTAATGAAATATGTATTTCTGTTTACCGCCATTATTTCCATTGTAGCAGTTGTACTGATCTGCGTGTTCCTGTTCGCAAATGGGGTTCCGGCAATGAAAGAGATTGGATTTGCCAACTTCCTCGGAGGAACAAAATGGAAACCCGGCAACGGCTTATATGGTATCTTCCCGATGATCCTGGGAAGTATCTATGTAACAGGCGGAGCCTTGATCATCGGAGTACCAATCGGAATTCTGATGTCTATCTTCATGGCACGTTTCTGTCCGGACAGATTACACAAGGTATTAAAACCGATCGTTGATCTGCTGGCTGGAATCCCTTCTATTGTTTATGGATTCTTCGGACTGGTTGTTATGGTTCCGTTTGTCAGGGAGCATTTCAAAGGCAATGGACAGAGCATTTTAACAGCAGCACTGTTACTTGGAATCATGATCTTACCTACAATTATCAGCGTGTCCGAGTCATCCATCCGAGCAGTGGAGGAGAGCTATTATGAGGGAGCGCTCGCACTGGGAGCCACACATGAGAGAAGTGTCTTTACGGTTGTTGTTCCGGCAGCAAAATCAGGTGTGTTTGCAGCAGTTGTGCTCGGCGTAGGACGTGCGCTCGGTGAGACAATGGCAGTCATGATGGTAGTCGGCAATCAGGCGAGAGTGCCGGACAGTATTTTCAAAGGTGTGCGTACACTCACAACGAATATCGTACTCGAGATGGGATATGCCACGGATCTTCACAGGGAAGCATTAATTGCTACAGGCGTAGTTTTGTTTGTGTTTATTCTTATTATTAATATATCGTTTTCTATTTTGAAACGTAGAGGAAAGGAGTAGAGGCAGTATGGAAAAAAATATCACTCCGATCAATCAACTGTCGTGGAAAGACAGATTGAAATCTTATAAAAAACATCCGGGATCTTTTATTTTACTGCTTCTGGTGGGAGCCTCTGCAGTGATCACCGTGACAGTACTTGTTTATCTGGTGGGCTATATTTTGATCCACGGTGTTCCGTATTTAAGACCAAGCCTGTTTTCACTGACTTACAATTCCGATAACGTGTCAATGATGCCGGCGATCATCAACACCATCACAATGGTATTGCTCGCACTGCTTTTTTCTGTTCCGTTTGGAATCGGAGCAGCAATTTATCTTGTCGAATATGCAAAAAAAGGAAATAAACTCGTTGAGCTGGTGCGTATTACAGCAGAGACATTGACCGGTATCCCATCCATTATCTATGGACTGTTCGGTATGTTGTTTTTCGTGACAGCGTTGCATTGGGGATATTCCATGTTAGCTGGCGCGGCAACACTTGCGATCATGGTTCTCCCGGTCATTATGAGAACGACGGAGGAAGCGCTTTTGTGTGTGCCGGATATGTACCGTGAGGGAAGCTTCGGACTTGGCGCAGGAAAGCTCCGCACCATTTTTAAAATCGTACTTCCAACGGCAATTCCGGGTATTTTGTCCGGTATCATCCTTGCGATCGGTCGTATCGTAGGAGAGACAGCGGCACTGATCTATACGGCAGGAACCGTTGCGGAGGCAGCAGGTGTCATGGATTCCGGACGAACCCTTGCGATTCATATGTATTCGCTGTCGAGAGAGGGACTTCACACAAATGAAGCATACGCAACAGCAGTCGTTCTTCTGATCGTGGTGCTTCTCATCAACGGATTATCGTCCCTGATCGCAAGGAAACTGGAAGCTGCAACAAAGTAAAAACGGAAAAGGTATCAAAGTAAAGGAAACAATATGAGTGAAAAATTTAAAATTTCAAACCTTGATTTATATTACGGTGATTTTCATGCGTTGAAAGATATCAATATGAGTATCCATGCCAACGAGATCACAGCTTTCATCGGACCATCCGGCTGTGGAAAATCGACCTTTTTAAAAAGTCTGAACAGAATGAATGATCTGGTGGAAGGATGTAAGATCACAGGAAATGTCCTGTTAGATGGCGAGGACATCTATAAAGGTATGGATGTCAATCTTTTACGAAAAAGAGTCGGCATGGTATTCCAGAAGCCAAATCCGTTCCCGATGAGTATTTACGACAATATTGCGTATGGACCGAGAACTCATGGTATCCGCTCCAAAGCAAAATTAGATGAGATCGTGGAAAAATCCCTGCGTGATGCGGCAATCTGGGACGAAGTGAAAGACCGTCTGAAAAAAAGCGCACTTGGCATGTCCGGTGGACAGCAGCAGAGATTATGTATCGCAAGGGCACTAGCAGTGGAACCGGAAGTCATCCTAATGGACGAACCGACTTCCGCGCTTGATCCGATCTCCACATCCAAGATCGAGGATCTTGTCATTGAACTGAAAAAACAGTACACCATCGTCATGGTCACACACAATATGCAGCAGGCTGTGCGTGTTTCGGATAAAACCGTATTCTTCTTATTAGGAGAGGTGATCGAGGCTGGCGAGACAGAAAAATTATTCTCAATTCCACAGGATAAACGTACCGAGGACTATATCACAGGACGTTTTGGTTGACATAAATAAAAAGGAGAGAATGATATGAGAAATCGATTTGACAGACAGTTATTAGAATTAAATAATGAATTGATCCAGATGGGAAGCTTGATCGAGCAGGCGATTGAGATGGGGATATCAGCACTGGTAAAACAGGATGTAGAAAAAGCAGAGCAGGCGATCAAATTTGACGTGGAAGTAGATGAGCAGGAGAAAACGATCGAAGCTCTCTGCATGAAACTACTGCTGCAACAGCAGCCGGTAGCAAAAGACTTAAGATTAATTTCTGCAGCGTTAAAAATGATCACGGACATGGAGCGTATCGGGGATCATGCAGCGGATATTTCGGAGATGACCATTTTGATGGCAGATTCCGATTATGAAAAAAGCGCCATTAATATGGAAGTGATCAAAGAGATGGCAAAAGAGACAACCGATATGGTTATCAAGAGTGTGGATGCTTTTGTCAACAAAGATCTCGAACTGGCACGCTGGGTCATCAACCGTGATGATGTGGTGGACGATCTTTTTGACAGTTTCCGGAAAGAACTCATCCAAAAAATCAATGAGAATGTAAAAAATGGTGAGATGGCAACGGATATGCTGATGGTCGCAAAATATTTTGAGCGTATCGGCGATCATGCAACCAACATTGCAGAATGGGTGATCTATTCTATCACCGGAAAACACGAAGACGAATAAATTTTAAGAAAACTTTTCCCTTACAGACATAAAAAAGGTATGCTAAAAGACTCCTGATTGCGATTTTACATAGATTTTACATAAAACCGACATAAGATTTACATGTAGTTTATAATATGGAATCGAAATGTAAACAATAACCTAGTATATGTCTATGTAAGGGAGAGATTATGAATATTTTTGGAATTCTGACAATGATCGGCGGTCTGGCAATGTTCCTGTACGGAATGAGTGTTATGGGTGGCGGTCTTGAAAAAATGTCCGGCGGAAAATTGGAGCGTATCTTAGAGAGCCTGACCTCGAATCCGTTTAAAGCGGAATTGCCGATCAGAACACCAGCTTCCAAGCATATGCAACCATGCAGAATACCCGGTTTCATATATACGCCGTCACCCGGACGCACAATCTTCGTTTCACCGTCCGTCGTGAACTCGAACACACCACTCGCTACATAAGTCGTTTGCGTATGCGGATGTGTATGCGGCGTTCCGATTGCTCCTGTTTCGAACTTGACTTTGACCATCATCAGGTTGTCGTTATAACCCATGATTTGCCTAACGATACCTTCACCCGCTGATTCCCATGGCATTTCTGCCTCAAACTGAAAATTGTTACTCTCGTATTTCATGATTTTGCAATTTAATTATTACAAA
>OGJA01000231.1_pt1 | contig 22234 bp, 20 predicted proteins | sample 1571951 | NCBI WGS metagenome assembly OGJA01 (sample SAMEA2582109, study PRJEB24529) | metagenome | biome: Human gut stool | place: China | collected 2011
AAAATAATCTATAATTTAAAGATTTTTCTAAGATTTCTATGCTATACTCATCCTTATAAATCTCAGGAGACATTATTATGCGTATTTTATTGATCGAAGATGATCTGAATTTTTGTGAAACCCTGCGTTTTCAGTTGGAGCAGGAAGCTTATGAGGTGGATGTATGCCACGACGGAAGAGACGGTCTTGACCTCTTCTTACAGGACGCGCACGACATTGTCCTGCTCGACCGCATGCTCCCGACTATGAATGGTCTGCTCGTGCTGCAAAAAGCTAGACAGGCCGGAATTTCCACGCCTGTCATACTGATCACCGCCCTCGGCGAACTTTACGACCGGATTGAAGGACTGGATGCCGGTGCGGATGATTATATTGTAAAACCATTCGCCTTTGAAGAACTGACTGCCCGCATCCGCTCCCTCGGCAGACGCAGCGGCAAATGGGAAGATGACAATTTACTTACCATCTGCGACATCAGTTATGACTGCAACGCGAGACTGCTAAGTGGACCTACTGGCTCCATCCGGCTCTCCGGCCGTGAGGGCAGATTGCTGGAAGTTCTTCTGCGAAGTTTTGAGCTCGTCATCCGCCGTGAAGTTCTTCTTGTCCGTGTCTGGGGCATGGATGCAGAAGTGGAGGATTGTAACCTCGATACTTACATCCATTATCTGCGCAAGCGGCTCTCCTACGTTGGAAGTACGCTTGCCTTAAAAACCATCCGCGGTGTCGGATATACGCTGACTTCCTCCTGATCCCTGTTTTTCCATATAAGATCATGAAGCTTCTGTATAGCTGCCGTTACTTTTCAATTATTTTATCCTTATTGCAATTTACAGATACCTTTTTTCACTATCTGCTTTATGTACATTATCAGGAGGTTTCTCATGTTTCCACACTTCACCTTTTCCGGCACAACCTATCAGGCTTTGCACCGCAAACTCACTTTATTCTGTACCTGCGTCACACAGATCATTCTCCTTGCCTTAAGTGCTCTGTGTGTTTTTGTTGCAAAAAAAAATATAAAGCAGGGAAACGAAACCGCTTTTCTCACAGAGACAAGTTCTGTCATTTCCCATTTGCAGGAGCAGGATGTCATCTCACACCAGTGGTTAAACCAATTACAGGAAAACAGTTCTATCCAGATTTATCTTTTTGAGAATGGGACTCCACTCTTTTATGACCAGTATCATCAGACAACTGCAGACGAGCAATTATGTGAAAATGCACTTCTCGCCGCAGAAGAGCTTACCGGGAACCCTCCTTTTTTCACGAAAAATAAAAGGCTTTCCTCGCATACGGAATATCAGTTCAACTCCGGCGATAACATTCCCTACATTGCATCCGTCGGCAGTATCCCAAAAGGCGACAGCTACTTAAACTTTCTGATCCTGCGCTCGCTCGCCGAACAGTCTCACCAGATGCTGTCGTTAAGAATTATCGTGATCATTGCAAATATTGCCGCATTTTTACTGCTGTTTCTCTTTTTCCACTTCTTCATCCGAAAAATGTTAGAACCAGTCGAAACTGCACAGAAAAAGCAGACACAATTCATCGCCTCCGCCTCCCACGAGCTACGCACCCCATTAGCGGTTGTCCGCTCCGGCTTGGAATCCGTTGAAAAATGTTCAAATGAAGAGGAACGAAACCACTTTCTCCATCTGATGTCCGAGGAGACCGTCCACATGAAACGTCTGATCGACGATATGCTGCTGCTCGCAAATTCGGATGCTGACACGCTCACCATCAAACCGGAAGCCTGTCAGCCGGATTTGCTGCTCTTAGACACTTATGAAAAGTTCGAACCACTGGCAAAGAAAAACGGGCTTCACCTTATCCTCACTCTGCCGGAAGAAATTCTCCCGGACTGCTTCTGTGATATCCACCGCACAGAACAGATTTTTTCCATTATCGTGGATAATGCACTCTGTTACACACCATCCGGTGGAAAAGTGACACTCTCCTGCCATGCTGAAAATGAAATGCTTTGTTTTCTATTCGAAGATACCGGATGTGGAATTTCAGAGGAAAAGAAATCCCATATTTTCGAACGATTTTACCGCGCCGACGATGCCCATACCGACAGAGAACACTTTGGACTCGGACTCTGCATTGCAAAGGAACTTACCGAAAAGCAAAATGGGAACATCCAGGTTGTGGATGCTCCCATTTCCGGCAGCTGCTTTATGGTACAATTGCCATGTGCACTTTAATTTTTATGTGATCTCTACGCTCTCCTGTCAGGTTATATTTTTCCTGTTATTCCACATTTTTCAGTGCCTGATCCATCGGAATACGCTTGATCCTTCTGAAATCCAATACCATGACAAGCAGATATCCGATCAGGATAAACAGGAACATTTTCACATAGCCCATCGTGCTTATGCGAAAAGCGTACCATCCACTGTAGGAAAAGAGCATGATCCTCCAGACTGCCTTCATGATGACGACACCTAAAATCACGCTGACAACATCGATCACCACAAGAACGATGGTCGTGGACAACAGATATAAACTTGCAATCTCCCGGTTCTCATAGCCCAGGATTTTTGTCATGGAAATTGCATTTTCGTTCTTCTCGATGATCAGCTTCGTGAGCAGGTAAATCAATACTGCGGATAACAGGATGCACAGATACTGGAAGTAGGTCATATAAGAGCCCATGGAATGATCGAGCTGGTCACACATTTTCGTAATGTCGTGTTCTGTGATGACGGTTGCGATCTCATCCTCATCAATATCTGTGATCTCTGAATCCGAGAGATAGCCTGTGAATGCATCACTGTCCATGTCAAAGATTTCACAATACTGCTCATTGGGCAGAAATACTGCCAGCGCCTGACTGTGATCATAGATTCCTGCAACCTCAAACTCATACTGTTTGTTCTCATATTTTTCGTCAAGAACCACTGTGTCACCCACGCTCAGGCTGTATTTATCTGCATAGGAAGCAGAAATATATGTCTCGTTTCCTTTCAGGGCAGACAGGTTACTGATTTTCACATACCGGCTGTCATCCTCGATTCCGTAGACAGAAATCTCCTCATCTAACGTATCGCTCTTGTGCTGCAGAGATGTCATATTGAATTTCTCTGCATCTTTATTATCCGTTGTGATAATGTCTCCATCCTCATTCTCATAAGACTTTAACACATACTGGTAGTTCGTGAACATCATATCTGAAACATTGGACTTGTAATAGTCGAGCGTCTCTGGCATACCGACCGCCATTGCAAGCATAATGCTGATAAACAAGATACCCACAAATAAAATCAGGTAATTCGTCACGTTCTGGAACATGATACGCAGGCGGAAACGGCTTAAAAAGCTCCATTTTGGCAGGCGCATTGCTTTTTTACGCTTTGTTTTTTTCAGATCATGACGCAAAAACTGTAATGGTGTATGCCTCATCATTTTTATAATGACGACAAGATTGACCGCAAGCATTAAAACAACCGGAATGATTGTTGTCTTGAAAAAGGCATCCGGGTTCCAGACTGTCTGATAAGTTGGAAGACTGTAGCTGTTATAATACATGCCGACAACCACATTTTTAAATACGGTATAGCCGAGGATATTTCCAATGCACGCTGCGAGAAGTGTCACGATCACCGGCATGGAAATATAATGTCTGACCAGTTCACCTCTCGTATAACCAGAAGCTCTCAGTGTTCCGATCGTAGAAGCCTCCTTCACGATCGTGTTGCTGATGGTCACTGCAAAAATAAATGCAATGATCACGATCAAAATATCCAGTAAAACACCACCCATAGCTTTGTCTGAACCCATATCATCCGTTGCAAAATTAATAGCCGGATTTGCATAGCGCGGCATATAGTCCTCTAACTCTATGTCATCACACACTACCTGTGTGAGCAGTGCTTTCATGAAATCATCGGATTTTGCTTTCTGCTCCACTTCATCTGCAGGAGTATCCACATAATTCCATGTGTAAGCATAATGAACAGTTTTATGTAAACTATCAAATCCTTCCTGTGTGACCATAGCCACATCGAATTTGATCGCATCAAACATCATATCCGTTGACTTCTCATGCAGTGTCGCATAATTGACATAGGCGATCAGTCCGACAACTTTGAACCTCTGCCCGCTGACAGAAATCTCATCTCCCACTTTGACGCCGACATTGTCTGCATGCATACGGTCAGTTGCGATCTCATCCGCTTTTTCCGGAAATGCTCCGTCAAGCAGGCAGGCAAGATCCACGTTATCATTTTTTGCATAGACACGGATGTTTCCTTCTGCCTCGCCGTCGTTGTTGTAATCTTCCTCCTCATTTCGGAAGAAGTTCTCATATACTTTTACCGGAACTTCTGTAAAATCAGGATCGTTTAACTCGTATTTTTCTTCTGCGTCAGCATATTTATCATCGATTTCCTCTACGATTTTATCACATGCCTCGTCGTAGGCTTCCGGATAAGCTTTTTCATCCAACTTTTCGTCCAGCTCTTTTTTTGCTTTGTCAAGATAATACCGTCTGACGTCCGCTTTTGTTCCTGTCTCGATAGCAGAAAGTAACGTCTCATCTGCCTTTTTGTCCAGCTCAAAATGTCCATCCTCTAACTTATATTTTGTCACGCCTTCATTTGCTGCAACGAGCATACTCTCATTTGCAACATACATACCGGAAACAAAGCCGATCGTGAGGATCAGGAATAATGCCACCACAAGATATTTTTTCCAGTCACCGAGCAATTCACGCGGAATACGTCTGATGAGTGGATTTTTAATTTTTTTCTTTTTCATAACTGCCACACTCCTTACCACTCAAGATCTGCTGCTGAAATCTTGTGCTCGTTCCTCTCGTTATGGCGCACGGCTCCATCACGAAGTTTTATAACATGATCTGCCATGTTCTTGATTGCCTCGTTGTGTGTTACCATGATGATCGTATTTCCATATTTTTTGTTTACATCTTCGATCAGTTTTAAAATTTCTTTGGAGGTGTTATAATCCAAAGCTCCGGTTGGCTCATCACAGAGCAGGATATCCGGGTTTTTCACGATCGCACGACCGATGGAAACACGCTGCTGCTGACCACCGGACAACTGATTCGGCAGCTTGTACCGGTGTTCGTAAAGTCCAAGTGTCTGTAACAGCTCATCGATATCCAGCGCATTGTCGGAAAGATACGCTCCGACTTCAATGTTTTCCTTCACGTTCAGATTGGCGATCAGATTGTACATCTGAAATACATAGCCAAGATGTTTTCTGCGGTATTGGGTTAGTTTCTTCTCACTCATATCTTCGAGCTTATCACCGTTGATCGAGATGTAACCGCAATCGGCACTATCGATTCCTCCGATAATATTTAATAAAGTTGATTTTCCCGAACCGGACGGTCCAAGCAGAACACAGAACTCTCCTTTTGCCACGGAAAAGTTCATTCCGCGCAATACTTCCTGACGTGTTTCTCCACTTCCAAAACCTTTTTTCAGGTCAACGATCTCCAAAAATTTTTTCTCTTCCTCTGACATAGTCTCCCCTTTTTCAAAAAACATATTTGGCAACAGCCATTTTTGACATCTAGGTTAGTTGTAACTAATCTCAGGAAAATTATAGCACATGATATTGGGGATACAAGGAAGAGATATTGTTGTTGAGAAATTTTGTCAGTTAAATTAACTATTTGATTACATATTGACCTTTGATACTATTCGATATAATATATGTATATACAGTTAATACTATATAACAAAGACCGTCGCATGAAGTGCGTGTAGATATCGATTATGAAACTAAGCTTCATGATCAACAATATCTTTTTTAAAGGAGTGAATATTTATGAGCGATCAGGTTGCCATCAAAACATGGGGAAATAGTCAGGGAATACGTATTCCAAAGAATATTCTTGAAAAACTTGGACTCCATGTCTCAGATACTTTACAAATTGAAGTAATTGATGATTCGATTGTTTTGAAAAAAGCATTTAAACACAAAACATTTGAGGAACGCGTTGCTGAATACAACGGGGAAATTTCAATTTGTGATTATGATTGGGGAGAACCTGTCGGAAAGGAAATTTTATGATGAATTTTTCGCAGGGAGATATTATCAAAATTTCTAATTTAAAAGATGCAATGCTTGTTGTAAGTAAAAATGAATTTATTAAAAAAACAGGTGTTTTTCACGTCTGCCCACTTTTAGAGAATTATGCAGAAGGTCCTCTTCACATAAAAGTACGCGGTGTCAAAGACACCTCAGGAACTGCTATATGTGAGCAATTGAAGCTAATTGACCCTTCCGCCAGAAGCTGCAAACGTATCGACCGCGTCCCTTATCATATGATTATGAATGTTTCAGACGCAATACAGGGTATTTTTGAATATGACTAATATAAGAAACAAGGAGACTTCCATGACCGAAACCCTATCAAAAGCCTGGGCATTATTTGACGCAGGCAATTACACCGATGCCGAAACGATTTATAAAGAATGTTATGCAAAGATTCCTTCCACCGACCATGACAATTACTGGCAGGTTCTCATGGGATTGATTTATGTAGAAAGCTTTCTGGAACATTTTGCAGAGGCTCGTACCTACGCTTCGCAGTTGATTTCGTGTGCAATTGATCACGAAGAAAAACACATTGCAATCCATCAGGCAGGCATGATCGAACGGATGGCTGGTGCGTATGACAAGGCTATGAACTTATTTTTACAGGAAGAAGCACTCATTGAAAAAAATTTCCCGGATGATGCACTTGCCCGCTCCGCAAATCTCTATGAGCAGGGCTATGTTTCCATGAAGCTTCATGATCTTCCTCTCGCAGAAAAAAACATGCTTTCAGCCTTAGATTTTGCTGAAAAGTCGAACGATCTTATCTCCATCGGCTGTGCTTACCGCGGTCTTGGCGAAATTCTGAAATCATCAGATAAAGCAGAGGATGCGGCTGTCTATTTTGAAAAAGCTATCATCGCTTTCCAGAAAGCCGGAGATACCTACGGTGTAGAAGAAGTAAAAGAACTCATGTCAAAATAACATCTTACATAAACATACTTATGTTCACCACATCCGTTTTTAAATGAAACATGTTTTTCAAAAACACGCCGGCACCGATAATGCAGATTATTGCAGACACCCCCCACATAAAGTTATTTACTATATTGTTTCCGAGTGTGCAAAAAAATTCAACGACTTATACATTTTTCATAATTTTAACCAGACGGCTCGTACCAAGCCGGTCTGCGCCAAGTTCAATAAATTTTTCTGCATCCGCAAAAGAAGAAATTCCTCCGGCTGCCTTTACTTTCACGTTTGTGCCAACGTATTGTCTCATCAGTTCCACATCCGAAAAAGTAGCTCCTGCGGTGGAAAATCCGGTGGAGGTCTTAATGAACTCTGCGCCTGCATTCGTCACGATCTCACACATCTTGATCTTCTCCTCGTCTGTCAGAAGGCATGTCTCAATGATCACTTTTAAGGTTTTTCCGCTGCATGCCTCATGGATTTTTCGGATTTCCTGCTCGATTTCATCATACCGTTTGTCTTTCAAAAATCCGATATTAATGACCATATCGATCTCGTCAGCTCCGTTTGCGACCGCATCTCTGGTCTCGAAAATTTTCGTCGCCGTTGTGTGGTATCCGTTGGGGAATCCGATCACTGTACAGATCGGCAGTTTCCCATCGACATACTCTGCCGCCTGTTTCACATAACAAGCCGGGATACAGGCAGAAGCGCATCCATATTTTATTCCATCGTCTAAAATCTGCCGGATTTCCTCCCATGTTGCAGTCTGTGAAAGCAGTGTGTGATCTACTCTGCTTAAAATATCTTTTTTATCCATGTTTTTCCTTTCTCCTGCCGGCTGCCCAGAAATCGTATAGCTTACTCATCATGCAAAGATGTATTTCTTGATTTTCTGCTTTATTTTGCTTTCCCAATATGCCAGCACATCAGTATTTTCCACTCTTCTCTCACTTCAGTATTTCACGTTCTTATGTCACTTCAACTCTGCAAGCAATGACGTACCAATCGTGACTTCCGGCATCTGCACACCAAAATTATCTGCGATCGTTGCCCCGATCACTGCAAATGTATCCTGATCTTCAAGCTTTCCTGATCCCTTCATGGAAGGCGAATATGCAACAAACATCACCTGTTCCCTGGTGTGGTCTGTTCCCTTATAGGTTGGATCATTTCCGTGGTCTGCCGTAATGATAAGAAGATCATCTTCCCGAAGTACCTTAAGAAGTTCGCCGAGTTTCACGTCAAAGCGTTCCAGTTCCTCTGCGTATCCTTTTACGTTTCTTCTGTGTCCCCAAAGTGCATCAAAATCTACCAGATTCACAAAACAAAGTCCGGTAAAATCGCGCTCTGCGATCTCGATCGTCTGCTCCATTCCGTGAACTGAGCTTCTGGACTTATTGGATTCCGTGATTCCTTCCCCGTCAAAAATGTCCCGGATTTTTCCGACAGAGATCACATCATATCCGGCGTCTTTTAACGCATTTAATGCGGTTCTTCCATATGGCTTTAAGGCATAATCATGACGGTTGCTGGTGCGGACAAACTCACCTTTTTTCTTTCCAACATAAGGTCTTGCAATGACACGCCCAACTTTCCATTCATCTTTCATGGTGATCTCTCTGGCGATCTCACAGCAGCGGTAAAGTTCCTTTAGCCCAAACGTTTCCTCGTTTCCACAGATCTGAAGAACCGAATCCGCAGATGTATACACGATCATGTGTCCGGTTGCAATCTCTTCCTCGCCCAGTTCCTCTAAGATTTCGGTTCCACTCGCACTCTTGTTTCCAATCACTTTGTGACCGGTACGTTTTTCCAGTTCATCGATCAGTTCCTTTGGAAAACCGTGCTCGGTAAACGTCAAAAATGGCTTGGTAATATGAAGTCCCATCATTTCCCAGTGTCCGGTCATGGTATCTTTTCCGTTGCTCGCCTCAGAAAGTCTTGTAAAATATCCCATTGGTTTTTCCACCGGTGCGATATTCTTCAGCTCTTTTAAATTGGCAATTCCAAGTTTCTGCATATTCGGAATTGAAAGATTGCCCACCGTCTCCGCAATATGTCCTAACGTGTCGGTTCCCGCATCGCCGAAACGTTCTGCATCTTTTGCTCCACCGATCCCACAGGAATCGACTACAATTGTAAAAATTCTACGGTACTTTTTTGCTTCCATGATTCTCACACCCCATTTTCTGTTCTCCATTGAAATCTGCTTTTCAGGTAAAACTTTTCCCGCTCACGCATTATTTTTCACGGTCTGCCCTGATCAGTCTGCGGATTGCCTCCACGCCGACCATCACTGCTGCCTCCGTGTCATGAACGATCGGATTATCCATGCCGAGGGCATTGCGCTCCTGATTTCCCATGACAAGAAAATCAGAACCACAGCGGACTTTCAGATGCGCAGCCACAATAAACAATGCCGCTGATTCCATCTCAGACGCCTTGCAGCCCAGACGTTTCCATGCCTCCCACTTATTCAAAAGTTCATAGCTTACCGGCATGCGCTCCGGCTCATGCTGTCCGTAAAATGCATCTTTGCACTGGACTACTCCGGTATGATAAGTAAACCCCAGTTCCTTTGCTGCCGCAACAAGTGCATTTGCCACCTCAAGATCTGCCACTGCCGGATACTCGATCGGTGCATATTCCCTGCTGGTTCCTTCCATGCGGACTGCTCCGGTAGCGATCACAATATCACCGCCCTTGACATCCAGATCGATTCCGCCACATGTTCCAACACGCACAAATGTATCTGCACCGCACTGCACCAGTTCCTCCATCGCAATTGATGCGGACGGTCCGCCAATCCCGGTGGATGTCACGCTGACCTTCTCACCTTCCAGATAACCTGTGTAGGTGACAAACTCCCTGTTGTCCGCCACAAGTTTTGCATCCTCAAAATGTTTTGCGATCTTCTCACACCGCTTTGGATCTCCCGGCAGGATCACATAACGCCCCACATCCCCCGGTCTGATCTGTAAATGATACTGTAACCCAGCTTCTCCTGAATAGTTCTGCATACCCCCACACCTTTCTTTTTATCTGTCGTTTTCCATTCTCCAGCTGATACATCTCTGAAGATATTCCACATATTCCGGATTTTTGCACATGCCCTTTCCCGGAGTATCCGAAATCTTGGCAACATCCATTCCATTACACTTGGTTGTCTTCATGACAATATTCAATGCCGGAACATCCGTGTCATTTGAAATATAAGTTCCGATTCCAAATGCGATTTTTACTCTTCCCGCAAAATAAGATGCGATCTTATCTGCACGCTCAAAATCGAGACTGTCGCTAAATAACAGTGTTTTCGTTTTTGGATCGATTCCAAGGCTCTCGTAGTGGCGGATCATTTTCTCTCCCCACTCAAACGGATCGCCGCTGTCATGACGCACACCGGAAAACAGTGTTGCGTAAGTTAACTGGAAATCTCTTAAGAAGCAGTCTGTTGTAATCGCATCGGTCAATGCCGTTCCATTTAAAATACCGTATTCTTTTACCCACCAATCCAGTGCATACCAGTTTGAATATGCCGGATTGTGCTTATGATTTCCCTGTCCGACACACATGATCCATTCATGCGCCATCGTTCCTACCGGAGTGATGCCATATTTTTTTGCAAGGAAAACATTGGATGTTCCTACGAACGTAGAACCAGGATATTTATTCTCGTTTAATTTTTTCACTGCCAGTTCCTGTGCCCCGGCAGAGAGTCTTCTTCTGAGTCCAAATTCGCTGAACAGTCCAAGGTTATAGGTACCGTTTTTCAATAAAGTAATTTTTTCATCCAGCTTTTTCTCAAAACTTGCAAGCAGATCGTCATAATGATATGCCATGCGGAAATAAACTTCATTTACAATGGCAAGTGTCGGAATCTCATACAGGGAAGTGTTCAGCCATGTTCCGAATGTTTCGATCGTCAGTCCACATTCTGCGTCCTCCGTAATCTCATAATCTTCATATCGAGGCTGCCACAGTCTTAAGAAATCCACATAGCTTCCCTTCATCCATTTGATCTTATGCAGATATTCCAGCTCCTCTTCTGTGAAACGCAATCCACAGTATGCCTTGATCTGCTCCTTGATCTCCTCCACCATCTCATGGGTAAAGTGAACGTCGGTGTTTCTGCATTTAAAAGACCAGGTTGTCTTATAATCTGAAAACTGATGGTAAATACACTGTCCCATCGAAAACTTGTACATGTCTGTCTCTAATAAACTTGTGATAATTGGTTCTAATAACATCTTTTTCTCCTCTATTTTCCGTAACGATCACTTCTATGCATCAACCAGACCTGCCTGTTACTTTTCTTTTCACGGACTGCTTTGCGCACGTCTTTTTACTATATTATAACTCTGTGGCGGTTTTGACAACAATTTTGTGGAAGAACGGGGCTTGTGGTATGAAATACGCTTTTTGCTATAAAGAAAAGAGACTCCCTTTTTTGAAGTCTCTTCCTGCGTAATGCTTTATTATTTTTGTAACTGCTGGGTGATAAGTGTTCTTTCCTTCCCCTTAATTCCAAGTGCGTCAAGTGCCTGGTCTAACGTCCATTTCATGTTGTTCATGAGATTTTGAACCGAAATTGTCTTTTCTTTTTCTACACGTTCTTTCACACGTTCTTCGACACATTCCTTCACACGTTCTTCGACACGTTCTTCGACGCGTTCATTAATATATCTCTCTACAATCTCACTCATTTCTTCACGCCCTCCTTCTTTCTCTTTAAAATGTTTCACACTTTCTGCCAGCTCCGTGTAGTGCATGCACTCCGGATTTTTACTGCAGTGCCCTGATTTTCTCCTCCAATGCATCTACCTCAGCACCGTATTTTAAGCCCCAGTCCTCACGTAAAAGTTCCAGTTCTTTCTTATAATATTCTACTGCACTCTCGTGATCGCCCATTCTGACACAGCACTGTGCCATCGCTTCAAATGAATCTGTATATCGTGGTTTTGGCATGCAGTCGAATGTCTTTTGCCACATCTGGATTGCCTCTTTAAAGTATTCATTGTATGAAAATACATTTGCAATGGAAAATAAAATTCTCCAGCTATTTTCATTTGCTTTCGCCAGTGCCTCATACTCTGCCTTCACAGCTTCGAATCCCACCTGTTTTTCTTTGATAAAAACCTCATAAAAAGCATTCAGTTCATCTGGATTTTTCTGATAGGATTCTTTTAAAACAGTTTTTGCCTCCTCAATCCGTCCATCATCGATCAGGTTATCCAGCAGATAAAAATATACCCTTGTATTTTCCGGTGCAGTCTTTAATAATTTGTACCAATATCTGATCAACTCCTGATGATTAGCTGTATCCCAGTCAAACCGTTTTCCATGATTTCCGTTATTGATGTTGTTGATATCGCCCTTCTGGTTTGGGTGTAAGTCAATTGCCCGCTTTGCATAATACACTGATTTTTGGTACATACATTCTGCCCGGTGTCCGTAAAAGTCTCCAAGCAGAGAAATTGCATGATAATTCGTCGGATCTGCCTCTGCCTCGCGGATCAGGAATGCTTCTTCATTCTCAAATTCCATATTGGTCATGACTCTTCCATATTGCAATTTCTTTTCAATGCTCTCATAACGTGTTTCGGTAGAGTATTCAAACAGATCATCAATCTGAATCCCGAATAAGGACGCAATATCCGGCAGCATTGTCATTTCCGGCAGCGAGCCGTCATTCTCCCATTTGCTTACCGCCTGACTGGTAACTCCTAATTTATCTGCAATATCTTTCTGGGACATGCCTTTGGAACGACGTAATTCTTTTATTTTATTGCCAATTGTTTTCATAAAATCTCAGCCTCTTTTCATTTTTTGTTTTTCCAAGATCTTGTGATTTTATTATAGCAATCCTATATTCAACGAACAATTTCAAATTAGTTGCGTTTGTGAAACCGTTGGTTGTTTTATATTGTTTTTCCATTAAATTTTCACTATTTTTACACTATTTTTCATTATTTTCAAGTGTTATTGCCGTAGTCCTATAGCCCAATCTCTAATCTTTTACGATATTCTCTTGGCGTTATCTTGTACCTCTCTTTAAAAACCCGGTTAAATGTCCTTTGACTTTCAAAACCACATTCAAGACATATGTTTGTTATCGTATCCTGCGTATTTTCTAATGCACCAACTGCATAATTTAATCGCACGCCATTTAAATATTTGCTGAAGTTACAATGAAAAGTTTTAGCAAACATTCTCGACAACACGTATTTACTTATCCCCAGATCGAATGCCATCTTTTCAAGACTGATTTCATCTCTAAAATTTTTGGCTATATACTCCACAGAATTGTAAATCAAATCATTACTTCCTAATGATTTTTTATCGATCATCGGTATTTCAGTGAATACATATGCAAGAATTATTTGTGCATATGCCTGTGCCAATATCGGAGTACACTCTGGATTTTGCATCAAAAATTTTATCGCATGAACCACATCCGGATGTACATTTTCTTTTTTTAACACCGGATTTTTGGGACTGTATATTTGTAATTCTTTCAAAAATCCTGAAAGAACTGCCGGATCTATATAAAGGAAAATAGCTTTATTTTCTTTTTCGTCAAAAACCTGATAATGGTGTATCACATTCGGAAACACTATCGCAAAATCACCTTCGTCCATGTTATACAGCTCCATTCCGACTCCAAGTGCAATATTTCCATTTGTGACATACACAACCTCTATTGCTTCATGTAAATGGGGTGGCATATGTACTGTTTTTTTCCACTCTGCTGATATTCCCTTATCTTTGTTTTCGTATACTAACAGCATTTAGAGCCACCCTCTTTTTCTTAGATCTGCTTTCCGATACCGTTCTACACTTCAATTGCGACTAACAGATGGTGAATGAATATCTGATATCCTCTTCTGCACTGACATGATATTCGTCTGCCACATCAGTTCCCCAGCTGTCGATACCTCCGACTCCTCTGACTGCCCCGTATACACATAAAACCGTTCTTCTTGCTGGTGGTAATTCCTCATGATGCAGAGCATTTTCAATTTCAGATGCTGTATAAGGAAGGCATGAAAAAGCAAATTCCCGATCCATCTTCTCAATGCGGAGTGTCTGTGGCGAATGATCTGTTCTACTATTGTCAAGACTTGTATGTCTGCTAATTTCGAGCCACTCTGTATCCATTCTCATTCCACATTCCTGTGGAACAAGGTAAGGTGTTAAGCTCAGATCTGTGACTTCGTAAATACCCTTTTCGGCACCTGCTTTTCTATCCGGATATGTCTCACCGGATAAACCTTTATAGATATATTTATCTGCAAGTGTCGGCATGATAAAACGCATTCCAAACACCGGAAGCTCAGGAAGTCCTTTTGCTCCATTATAATGTACATCCACACGGATTTTTCCGGATGCGTCAACCCTATATGTCACAAGTACCGTTGTTGACGGATTAGATATCGTCTCATAAGTATATTTTACTATGATCTCATCAGCAAAAATATCCCCACCAAAGCTGTTATTGTCCGGTGCATATGGTTTCTGCTCCTCTCCATCCATAATGACCTGTATTCCCTTGCAGTCAATGAACATATCTGCTGAAAGCCAGCTTCCGCTTTTAATATGGAACTTGCTTCCTCTGTCGTTGTCTGTCAGTGCTCTCCAGAAAGTAGGTTTGGGACAACGGTACAGCCACTCATATCCGTTTTTCACGATAGATTCGAGTCCGCCTTGTGCATAAGAAAAAATATAATCAAATCCTTCACCATGTACACCAAGTGTATAGTCACCATAGACCACTCTTAATTTATCTGTATAAGCCATAGTAATACCTCACTTCCTGCATTGCCGGTTTCTCTTTCCTGTCAGCAAATACGATTCCATTTGCCGAGAATTCATAGTCTGCCGGTTTATCATCAAAGTCACCACCATAACGTAAAACTTCTTTTCCTGTCACCTGATCTTTTACAAGAATTGCCTGATCGATAAAATCCCATATAAATCCACCATGATACATGTCATATTTATCAATCAGCTTCATATAAGCTCCCAGACCTCCCATGGAATTTCCCATATCATGCATGAATTCGCATAAAATATACGGTTTCTTTGGACTGTTATTTAAGTATTCCTCTACATCCTCCGGCTTTGCATACATTCTGGTCTCCAAATCAGAAATCGTATCCTCATATGCCCTGTTGTAATAAGCACTTTCATAATGAACTAATCTTCCATCTTTCTTTTCGGCATAATAAATGTTCATTGCTTCAATGTCATCACCTGCATAGGATTCATTTCCCAATGACCAGAATAGAATGGATGTATGGTTTTTAAATGTTTCAAAATTGTTTCTTGCACGATCAAGTACCGCCTCTTTCCACTGTGGAAGAGATCCCGGCACATTGCAGGATGGTTCGATCGCTCCTAATTTCTGGAAAGATCCATGACTTTCCAGATTTGTTTCTGCCATCACATAAATTCCTGCATTGTCGCACATATAATACCATGGTATCTGATCCGGATAGTGACAGGTACGCACAGAATTAATATTATTCCTGAGCATACATGCGATATCTGCTCTCATATCTTCGAAGCCAATGCATCTTCCTGTTTTTGGATTCCACTCATGACGGTTTACTCCTGTGATAATCAGGCGTTTCCCATTTAAATAAATGATCTTATCAATTATCTCAATTCTTCTGAAGCCAATATCATAAGGAATTACTTCTGCTAAACTTCCATCTTCCGCCTTAAGCTCTACATACGCATGATATAAATAAGGATCATGATTATCCCACAGTTCCACAGTTTCTAAATCAGCACAGATCGTACCTTCTAAATACTCATTTTCTTTCTTTAACTGTACGGATTTTTCTGCCAACAAATTTTCTTCCCTGTCTTTTAAAATAAAGCTGGCAGTTATATTCTGAGCATCCGGTGCAGATACTTTCATGCTGACAGTTACGCTTCCACTCACATTATCCTGATTCAGCACAGGTTTGAACCATACATCATCCATATGTACATCCGGTATTGCTTTCAGAGTAACATTTCTAAAGATTCCAAAAAAGCGGAAAAAGTCCTGATCCTCTAAAAATGCTGCTGTGCTCATCTTATGAACCTGAACTGCCAGCACATTTCCCTTTTCTTTTATATAAGGTGTCAGGTCAAACTCAGAAGGCGTAAAACTATCTTCTGCATAGCCTATAAACTGACCATTCAGCCACAGATACATCGCTTCTTCTACACCTTCAAAGCAAATATGGATTCTTTTTCCACACATGCTCTTATCCAGATCGAAGTATTTGATATAAGAACCTACCGGATTGTACTCTGCTTCTGAAAACATTCCTTTTTCTGCTCCGGTCGCCTCCATGCTGTAAGCTCCTCTATGGTACTCTTTTCCTTCCCACGGATACATGGTGTTGATATAACGGACTTTATCATATCCAGCCAGTTCAATATGTCCCGGAACCATAATTTTATCAAACCCTGATGCATCAAATGTTTCCTCATAAAAATTAACCGGTCTGCTTTTTACATTTTTACTATAAGAAAACTCCCACTGTCCGTTTAATGACTGAAATAATGGGTTTTTCTCTTTTTTCATGTCCGAATAATCCAAATAATAACAATGATCACTGTGTGCTTCCAACTGATTCACCCGAAATACTTCCGGATTATCCAACCATTTCATATCAGCATTCATATTTTTCCTTCCTTTCCAACTGTTTTCTAAGCTTTTCATTCGCATCTTCTACATTCATTCTTGACATGATAAATGTAATAACCAATGACAATACCATCGGAATCCACAAATACATAACATGCAACATGTTCAGGCAGGATTCTGGCTGGATTGTTGCTTCTTTCACAAATCCACTTGCATCAAGTAACCATCCGCAAAGAGCAACTCCGATTCCTCCACCGATCTTTGTTCCGAAAGAAGTACAGGAATACATTGTTCCATCAATGTGTTTATGTTTTGTAAGGTATGTATATTCCGAACAGCTTGCAACTACGGCTCCCATATCCCCCTGCCATGGTGCCATTCCAAGTGCTGCAACCGCTGTAAACGCAAGCATAAGCGGAACACTACCCATATAGCCGACAAAAATCACTCCGACACGTCCTGCTGTTCCAAGAATATAACCTGCAAGGTTCATTCTATATAAACCTTTCATCTTCTCTACCAGCATAGGTGTGATACACATTGCAATGATGACAGGAATATTGATTGCCCATGAGAATATAGAATATAAATCTTCATTTTTCAGTATGTAGATCATGTAATAAATTCCCATATTTAACATAGCTGAATAAATCTGCTGACAAATATAAGTAGCACAGATCATAAGATAATACTTATTGGAAAATAAAAGCTTTGCAGCCTCTACCAAACCATACTTTTCTTCTGTGTAATCTTTACCTGCTTTCAGTTCTTCTTCCGGAAGCTCCTTGATTGAAAATACGGAAATCGTATTTACGATCAGACCAATAACTGCATATACTACCGCAACTGTTCTCCATGCAGCTGCTCCACCGCCTGCTGCTCTTACAAACTGGACTGTAACAGACTGAATCAGTAAGCTTGTCGAAAATGCAAAGATAAAACGACATGACCCCATCTCAACACGTTCTCTGCTGTTTTTTGTACAGAAAGTAACCAATGATGCATACGCAATATTGTTCGCAGTATAGAATACTGCATTTAACAGTGTATATGCAACAAAGAACCATGCATACTGTGCCGTTGTTCCAAGAGTGTCCGGTATTGCAAAGTTTGCTACAAGTGTTACCGCACAACCAATATACGCATAAAGCATCCAAGGTCTTGCTTTTCCAAGTCTGCTTTTTGTTTTGTCGATCATCGTTCCAAAGAACATATCACTGATTCCGTCAAATAGCTTTGATACCATGATCAGTGTTCCGATAATACCGGGATTCAAACCTACCGTATTGGTCAAATAAAGCATTACGAATGATGAGAGGAACGCATATACTACATTTCCTGCCAGATCCCCCGAACCATAACCTACCTTGTTATACCATTTCAGGTATTTTTTTTCTTCCATGTGAAACTTCTCCTTTCAATGTACCCTCATTTTGTTTCCACAACTTTGTTATATCTATGATATAACAAGATACATTAAAAGAGCCATGTCACAAATCGCATAAAATATGCACAAAATGATATTGTTATATTAAAATCACAATAATCTATTGTGTTATAGCACTAAAAGCATGCACAAAATAGTATTATTTATGGTATACTAATTATCAATACAGATAGTTTTTATCTATCATTGTGCTTGCATTTGCAGTAATATTTTTAATGGGGGATTAAAATGTATACAAATAATGCCTATCTGAATAATTCTACTGTTGACCGAAAAGACAAATCAAAACCCTTGGTGATAACCATGTGCGGTACATACAAATTATATACCAAACCAAAACTTCCTACATGGCGTCCCCGGGGCAGGCTTGACTTTCAGCTATTATACATTGCTGCTGGAAAAGCACATTTTCATTTTGGCAGCGATACGGAAGAAACCATTGTTCCGGCTGGCCATATGGTATTGTATCGACCTAAAGAACCTCAAAAATATGAATATTATGCCAACGACCAGACAGAAGTTTTCTGGGTTCACTTTACCGGTAACAATGTTACTAATTTACTACGTTCTTATGGATTAACCAATGATAAAAAAGTGTTTTATTGTGGTTTTGATTCCGAATATAAAACTCTTTTTCAATCAATGATAAAAGAATTACAGATGTGTCAGGATGGATACCCTGAAATGCTGGAAATGTATTTACGCCAGATTTTTATAAAACTAAAACGCCATTTTCATTCTTCTATAACTATCACAAGCTCTCGTACTGCTGCTGAAATAGACGGTGCTGTTTCCTACTTTAGTGAACACTATAATGAACAGATCAACATCGATGATTATGCCAAACAGAATTTTGTCAGCACAAGCTGGTTGATCCGCAATTTCAGATTATATACTGGAATTACACCAAAACAATTTATTATGAAAAAAAGAATATATAATGCAGAAATTCTTCTGCAAAATCAGCATTATAGCATTAATGAGATTGCTCGTATTGTAGGCTATGACAATCCTTTGTACTTCAGCCGTATTTTTCAAAAAACGAAAGGTATCTCTCCTTCTGAGTATAGAAAAAATGCATAAACCAAAAAGCAGAGATGTGCTATTCTCTGCTTTTTGCAACTTTTGTCTATTTATTTTTTCATTTTGGCACGAAATACGCTCTTTCTCATTTTATAATGGCATCGTAAACAGAAAGGAGATGAACTTCCATGAGAAACAAATTCCACAACTATATTGAAAATATACTCAGCTTTTATTCAACCTTCTTCACAAAGGGATATTACCGTTTTTAAGTACCATTCTATACATAACAATTGCAATGCCACAAAGCGTAATGCCAAAACTATTAAATCCATTTCTGAAAGAAATAATATTAGTCTTAATTATGTTAGAGACGAGGTTGAAGGAATGCTTTATTCAGCATATTCGGTTATTTTAGTTGGATATTGCAAGCTTTCTGATAAGGGTTTTACAGATATAGATATTTTACTAAACGAAAATGACGAACAATTCTTCTAGATACCCAAATAATCAATTTATTAAATGAGTATGTAGAATTTATTATAAACGATGTCGATATAATGTCTGATTACATAAGATCATCACTAATCGATAACTCATGATTGAGAAACAAAACTAAGCAACGTTATAGAAAAATAATTTGCAGATGCCTGTTTTGCTTCGTCTAAATTCATCTGAAAACATGAAGTGTTATAAATTATGATCCTCTTTACACTTTTCCTTGCATCAGCTCATAAGATATGTTATATTATGCGTAGAAAGAGGGAAAGCCAGAGAAGCGGCTTACCCGAATGAATTAAGTAACTGTTTTATCAACAGCCGTCATTATTCGCAGTAATGGCGGCTATTTTCGTTTTCCCTTGAAAATCGTGTAGCACAATCCAACAAGGGCGCAAATGAATATTCCAATCTGAATTAAGTCAGAGTATGTAACATACATTGGCAACGCCCTCCTTTCTTTCGTCTGGAGGGTTGGTCTACGCTTTGCTCCGGTCGTTGCTAAACAATCCCCACCGGGGCTTAGCAACCCTCCGAAAAAGAGGGTAAGCCGCCCGGCTCTTTGGTTTCCCTGTCGATATTATAACAATGTGCGACAAGTTTCGCAATCTTAATTTTAAGTAGAAGAGGGACGACTTGTAAGATGGTCGTCCCTTTTCCTATAACATACAATGAGATATTCCACGCATTTACTTCCGTAAAACCTCATATGCACATTCAGCCATTGCTTTGTATGCCTTACTGCTTGGATGCAGATGATCCCCACTGTCGAACCCTTCACGGAACGCAGAAGGATTGTCCTCTCCGCGGAGGGCAAGATCAAAGTCAATGCATCCGTCGATTTCCTTTGTGGAGCGAATCCACGCATTCACTTCATTGCGCAGATCATCGCGGAAGGTTGCATAAGTGCGCCAGCCGAAGATTGGAAGAAGTGTACCCATATAGACTTTTAAATGTAATTTTTTCGCTTCTTCTATATAATAGCGATAGCCGTCAATCAATTCCCTTGCCGTTGGAAGATCACTCATTGGACGGAATGGGTTTGTCTCAATTCCAACAGGATGAATGATGTCGTTGATTCCCTGCTGGATGATCACAGTATCTGCACCAGTGGTCGGAATCTCATGCGGAAAACGGTTTGTTCCTTTTAACCCATAAGAATCGTAAGTGATACATTCATATTGTCGCAAAATTCTTGAACCGCTCGTGGCGCGTCGGATAAATGCAGTGTGATTATCCGGGTTTTCTCTTGCAAGCAGTGTCAGATAATCCGGCCATGCGCCCGCGGTGATCGAATCTCCATAGCAGATGACCATATGGTTTTCTTCGGAAGTCATTAATTCAATGTTACTCAGAAAATAAAACCAGTTTGTAGTCTTTGTATCATTCATCGGCAGACTTTTAGCATGCGTCTGATCTCCAAGGGAGAAAAATCCTTTGGAAAGTGGTCCGGTCACAAGAACAGCGGACTGCATTAAGGTAAAATCAGCAAAATAAAGACTTACGGTGAGTGTCATTCCCTTTTTGACCGGAAATGAAACCGGGTCGCTGACTGCGGTCTGATGAGCTTCCATGGTCACGGACTCGTTTTTTGAAAAAGTGATGTCGCAGATCGTTTCCTTTTTGCATGGACAGGCGAGCGGCATTTTTTCATAAACAGGGGAAGTGGCTGCAGAAACAGTGGCTCTTGTGACAGTAACGGCCTCGCTTCCGCAGTAATTATCAAATGTAAAGCGGAGAGTGTCTCCGTCAAATGGAATGTATACAGGATAACGTAATGTAATGTATTTTGCGTAAGCTTCCGGGTGGTGTTCTGCGATGGATACGGCATTTCCCCACACGGAAACCCAGTTTTTATTGTTCATATTCATAACCATGCCTTTCTTTATAGCCTGTAAGTGTTCATGCGTTTCAATACCAGACAATTTCATGTGCCAGTAAAAAATATTTTCAAAAACTCAGTATAGCACAGTTTATAGGATATTTGAAAGAAAAAAGTGCATTTCCAATGAACAATATCAACTGTTTGATGAAGTATTGCCTTAAGAGAAATTGACTTAGAAAACACTTACGGCTTCCTGTTTGCTGACATTTTCCGGGGAAACTGTAATCGGTTTCAGTTCGTAGACTTTTGTAAATTGCGCTTTACGTTTTTGGGTTAGATGGTGGCTGACCAGAATCAATGTCAGATTAGGATTGTCTAACAGACTTTGTTCTACAATGTCGGCATTTTTCTGATCTAGCGCACTGGTGCCTTCGTCCACAAGTAAAATGGAGCGGTTGTGGATCAATGCCCGCGCAATAGCCACACGCTGTTTCTGTCCTCCTGACAGATTGCTGCCGTTTTCACCGACAGGTGTATCCAGTCCAAGAGGCATATTGGCAAGATCACCATCCAGTGAACTGTCTTTAATGGCGCGTTTCAGCATTTCATCAGAAAAATCAATCCCCAAGGTAATGTTATCTCGAATGGTAGTATTGAACAAATATACATCCTGTTCAATGTAACTCATCTGTTGTAATAGTTGCTCAGGAGTGAAGTCGCTGGCATTTTTGCCGTCAAAATGAATGAACCCCTGATATTTTGGAAGCCAGCCTAACAAAAGCTTTAGAACTGCGGATTTGCCACA
>OGJA01000243.1_pt1 | contig 21656 bp, 15 predicted proteins | sample 1571951 | NCBI WGS metagenome assembly OGJA01 (sample SAMEA2582109, study PRJEB24529) | metagenome | biome: Human gut stool | place: China | collected 2011
GAGATGGTATGCCGGATGACTGGGAAAAAGCGCATGGCTTAAATCCAAATGATGGATCCGATGCTAAAAACTATAATTTAAGTCCTGATTATACAAATCTGGAAATTTATTTGAATAGTTTAGTACAACATTTGTTTCCGGATTCGAAATAATGTTCTTTTTCAAATCTCCTGATTAAGTTACATTTTTGTTAAACCGTTCATTACAAGTTGTATCTTCCGAAGAAGATCATTTGGCGTAGAATACAAAATCAGCCAATTAATTCAGAATAACGAATTAATTGGCTGATTTTATATTATTAAGTTTATATCCTATAACTTACTTACCGCTGCATTTTTAATGCCTGATTTTGGGTGTCAGATTAAGATTATTTTTGTAAGAATGTTTCACGCATCGGAGAGAAGCAGTCAATTAATAATCCGGGTTCCAGACATTTACATCCATGTTTTACATCAGGCTCCATATAAAGCGCATCTCCTGCTGATACAACTTTTGTTTCACCATTGATAGTAAATTCAAATTTTCCGCTTGCAACATAGGTCACTTGAGTATGGTAATGAGTGTGGGCAGCCCCTACAGCTCCTTTCTCGAATTTAACTTTTACCATCATAACCTGACCGTTGTATCCCATAATTTGTCTGGTTACACCTTTATCACTGGTTTGTTCCCATTCTGTCTGGTTTTCGAACATGAATGGTTTGCTGCAAGTTTTGTTACAAGAAACCTTAGAATCCTTTTCTGTACTGTTGTTTGTGTTGGCTGCATTACAGGTTAACCCCAGTAATGAGAAGGCAAATATGCCTGAGAATAAAATTTTTTTCATCATTGTGTTTTTTATATAGAACTGTCACAAATATAGTGATATTTGTTGCAAAAGAAAATTCTTTTCTGACATAAATTCAGTATTCTGAATATTCTTAAATCTGTTATTTTTTTTATTTTTGCATAAATACGAATCTTAAATAAAATAAACGATGAAACACATGCTGAAGCCTGTTTGTATTAAAGTAGGCTTGACTCTTTTTGCTGGTGCTTGTCTTTGTGGGGGAATTCAGGCACATTCTTTGAATGGTGAGAAAGAGGATATTTTAAACACGATGAAATCTGCAACCCGTTACATGATGGACAGTGTAAGTTATCGGGGAGGCTTTGTCTGGAATTATTTGCCCGATTTGTCGCGCTCGTGGGGAGAAATGGAGGCGAAAAGGACAATGGTCTGGATTCAACCTCCCGGAACTCCGAGTGTTGGTCATTTGTTATTGGATGCCTATCACGCTACTGGTGATAAGTTTTACTATGAAGCAGCCGAAAAAGTTGCTAATGTCTTAATATGGGGGCAACTTGAATGTGGGGGATGGAATTACGTCTTTGACTTTGCTGGAGAGAACTCCTTGAAGGAGTGGTATGAAACAGTAGGAAAAAGTGGCTGGCGTCTGGAAGAGTTCCGACATTATTATGGTAATGCTACTTACGATGATTTGGGTACTATTTCTGCTGCTAAGTTTTTATTACGTATGTATGTAGAGAAAAATGATCCTGCATATAAAGCTCCGCTAGAAAAAGTTATTCATTTTATTTTAGAAAGTCAGTATCCTGTCGGAGGCTGGCCACAGCGTTATCCGTTGCGATACGATCATCCTTTTGAAGGTAAGGAGGACTATTCTTCTTTTATAACTTTAAACGATGATGTAACACCGGAAATTATTGATTTCCTGATTCAGTGCTATCAGGCTATGGGGCTTCAGAATATAAAGGAGCCTATTATGCGGGCGATGTACCTTACGATAACTCTTCAGCAAGGAGAGCCTTATGCCGGATGGGCAGATCAGTATACGGTGACCGACTTAAAGCCTGCCCATGCTCGTTCTTATGAGCCACGCAGTGTAAATACGGGTACTACTGTCGGTATGATTTATCAGATGATGGAATATTATAAGCTGACAGCTGATACTCGTTTCCTTTCGGGGATACCTGCTGCTATTAAGTTTCTTGAATCTCAAAAATTACCTGAAACAGAAGTCCGTAAATGGCATCGTAAATCAGACAATCCCGATGAAATCTTAGTGCCTCGGTTTATTGATCCTGATACGGGAAAACCATTGTATGTGCATCGGAAGGGAGGTAATATTTATAATGGTAAGTATTATATAGATCAGAATATAGAAAATACAATTGCCCATTATAGTTCTGCTACTTTTGTTAATCCTGAACAGTTGAGAAAGGATTTCGATGAAGTGAAAAAGATTGATAAAAATAAGTTGCTTTTCCAATCACCTTTATTATCAGATGAATTGTGTCCGTTACCGAAATATTATACGCATTGTCCTCGCCTTGTAACAGAGAAAGAAATCAGTAATCTGATGGCTCAGGTAAAAAAACAAGGTTACTGGCTTTCTGATCTGCCTTCAACTTCTCATCCATATCGTTGCGGGTGGACTCCTGATTTATCAGGTAAGGAAGATTATAGCAGGAAGATGGTGGGGGATGATTTTGATACTTCTCCTTATCCTTGTACAGATGGACAACAATGCATTTCTGTTGCTGCGTATATTAAAAATATGATGGCGCTTATTGCAGCTTTGGAAGGAAATGTGAAGTGACTGGGAGGCAGATAGAAAGAGGCTGTTGTATGCTGCCTGAAAGTATACCATCTGGATATTTTAGTCTGTTAACGGAGAAAATATGTTTGAATGTATTATATGTGGAGATTTTGGTTAAATAATAACCACATTAGAACAATTATTACCTTTCTCCACCTCTCATTTTGCTTATTTTTGGAAACAAATCAATCTTAATGTAAACATGCCATGAAAAATAAAAAATATTATTTAATGAGTTTGCTGCTGGGAGTGGGCAGTTATGCAATGTCGCAGACAGTTCCTTCTATGAGTGCATTTCATGATGGAATCCACCATTGGAATCTGGAGCATAAAGAACGGAACTATAAACGCTATTCGCCTGAGCAGTATACGAAGATTGCTGATAATTTTGTTGCTTATCAGAATGAGGATGGAGGATGGCCCAAAAATATTGACTGGATGGCAGAGCTTCCTGCCGATTCTGTCTTGAATACTTTGTCGGATCATCATCGCCGTAGTACGCTTGATAACCGGAATACTTATTCTCAGATAGAATATCTGGCACAAGTTTATACGCTAACCAAAGCAACGAAGTACAAGAACGCTGTACTCGATGGGTTGGAATATCTGTTGAAAACTCAGAAAAAAAACGGAGGCTGGCGTGGATGGGATGTAGATGCCATTACCTTTAACGATGAGGTTACTACCGGAGTATTACGTTTGTTTTTGCATATCAACGAAGGTGATTTGAATTTTTCCTGGCTGGACGATACGATGCGCAAAAGAATCTATCAGGCTTTTAATAAGGGTATTGATATGATTTTGCGAGCACAATATGTACAGAATGGAGTTAAGACCGTTTGGGGGCAACAGCATGACAATAATACATTGCTTCCGACCAATGCACGTACTTTCGAACTGGCCTCTCTGACAGCTGGTGAAAGCTGCGATGTAGTTCGATTGCTGATGGAAATACCTCATCCTTCTGATGAAGTGGTTGAGTCTGTCAAAGCAGCTATGGCTTGGTTTGAGAGAGTTGCGATAACAGGTATGCGTGTAGAAAAGGTAGCTATTCCTGAAGATAAAGCTGCCAATCATGAATATCCTTACGACTTGGTTGTAGTGAAGGATAAGAAGGCTCCCCGTATCTGGTCACGTTTTTATGAGATGAGCGATAATACTCCGTTTATGTGTAACCGTGATGGCATTAAAGTATATAAGCTTTCGGATGTAAAACTGGAACGTCGTGTTGGATATGCCTGGTATACATATGCTCCAGAGAAATTATTTAAGTTGTATAAAGAATGGCTTAAAAAAGTAGAAGCAGAAAAGGCTTACACGGGTTATGAAGTACAAAATGATATGCCTCTGTTTTATGAGCAGTTGAAAAAAAGTCTGACTTATCCGATGGCATGGGGAAATGCTCCTGAAAAGGATTTCGGCAAATGGCGTGAGCAGGCACGTGAGAAACTGCTGGAGTGCATACAGCCGGCTCCCCCAGTTGCTCCTTACGATATGAAGGTTATAGCTACAGAAAAGCGCAAAGGTTATGAGGCTCAAAAAATTGTTTTCAATGTTTCAGAATATTCTCGTGTGCCGGCTTACCTGCTGGTTCCGGAAGGTAAAGGACCATTTCCTGCTGTTCTGCTTTTGCATGATCATGGAGCACATTTTACTATTGGAAAAGAAAAAATGGTACGTCCGTTTGGAGTCTCAGAAATTGTGATGAAGGATGCTGATAACTGGGCTGTAGGTTGTTACGACGGACAATATGTAGGCGATTATCTGGCAGAGAACGGATACGTTGTATTGGCTCTTGATGCTTTGTTCTGGGGAGAACGCGGTAGGAAAGAGTATGCACGTTACGATTCTCAGCAGGCTTTGTCTGCCAATTTGTTACAAATGGGAATGTCGTGGGGAGGTCTGATAGCCTGGGATGATATCCGTAGTGCGGAGTTCTTGGCTTCTTTGCCACAGGTAGATAAAGAAAAAGTGGCGACTATGGGATTTTCTATGGGAGCTCACCGTGCCTGGATGACAATGGCTGCTACTGATGCTGTGAAGGCAGGAGCTGCTGTCTGCTGGATGAATACTACGGACAGTTTGATGACTATGACAAACAATCAGAACAAAGGTGGTTCTGCTTATGCAATGCTGGTTCCTAATATCCGTCGATATATGGATTATCCTCATGTGGCATCTATTGCTTGCCCTAAGCCGATGTTGTTTACTAACGGCAAGAAAGATAAATTGTTCCCGGTAGAAGGTGTAGAGGCTGCTTACGATACTATGCGGAAAGTATGGGATAGCCAGGGAGCCGGTGAACACTTGCAGACCAAATTATACGACTTGCCTCATTTTTGCAGTAAAGAAATACAGAAGGCGATTCTGGATTTCTTCAATAAAGAATTAAATGTAAAACAGAAATAAAAAAGGAGATGAGAAAAATTCAGTTAGTATTAGTAGCGCTGATTGTTTTGATTTTATCAGCATTTAAAGCTGATCATGTGATAACAATCTATATGATTGGCGATTCTACTATGTCGAATAAACCGTTGGAAGGTAATAATCAGGAACGGGGATGGGGACATGTCTTGGGAAGTTTCTTTACCGAAGATGTCCGTGTGGAGAATCATGCGATGAACGGTCGAAGCTCGAAAAGTTTTATCGATGAAGGACGTTGGGAAACTGTTGTCAACAAGATTCGTCCGGGCGATTATGTGTTCATACAGTTCGGACATAATGATGAAAAACCTCAGCCGGAACGTCATACAGATCCGGGAACTACCTTCGATGAGAATTTACGGAAATTTGTTCGTGAAACACGTGCCAAAGGAGGAATTCCTGTGTTGTTTAATTCTATCGTGCGTCGGAATTTTGGTGTAAATCCAGATGCTGTGGCAGCCGATGATATTCGTCCGGAAAAGGATGAGGCTGTAGTAGAAGGAGATACACTGATTGATACTCACGGAAAATATCTGGAATCTCCACGGAATGTCGCTAAGGAAATGGATGTCTGCTTTATTGATCTGAATCAGGCTACTAAGAAACTGGTAGAATCTTATGGGGTTGAAGGATCGAAAAAACTATTTATGTGGATTCCTGCTGACACCTATGCTGCTTGTCCGAAGGGACGTCAGGATAATACTCACCTGAATATATATGGTGCGCGTAAAGTTGCGGCACTGGCTGCCGAAGCTGTTCAGAAACAGTTACCGGAGTTAGGTAAATATGTCCGTTTTTACGATTATGTAGTGGCAAAGGATGGTAGTGGTGACTTCTTTACAGTACAGGAGGCTATCAATGCTGTTCCCGATTTTCGAAAAAACAAGCGTACAAGGATTCTGGTTCGTAAAGGAGAATATAAAGAACGAGTGATTATTCCTGAGTCAAAGATTAATATTTCTCTGATAGGAGAAGATGGAGCAGTATTGACAGACGACGCTTATGCTTCGAAGAAAAATTGTTTCGGAGAGGAAATGTCTACTTCCGGTTCATCTACCGTATATATCTATGCTCCTGATTTTTATGCCGAAAATATTACATTTGCCAATACGGCCGGAAGAGTTGGGCAGGCTGTTGCTTGTTTTGTAGACGGTGACCGTGCTTATTTTAAGAACTGCCGTTTCCTGGGAAATCAGGATACACTTTATACGTATGGAAAAGACAGTCGTCAGTATTATGAAGGATGCTATATCGAAGGAACAGTCGACTTTATCTTTGGATGGTCTACTGCTTTGTTTAAAGACTGTACTATTCACAGTGTAGGAAATGGTTATGTTACAGCTCCTTCTACTGATAAAGGGAAAAAGTATGGTTATGTATTCTGGAATTGTCGTCTGACAGGAGCCGATGAGGCAAAAGAAGTTTATCTGTCACGCCCGTGGCGCCCTTATGCACAAGCAGTGTTCATTCAATGTGAATTGGGTAAGCATATTTTACCTGCCGGATGGAATAACTGGGGAAAGAAGTCGAATGAATCTACTGTCTTTTATGCGGAGTATCAGAATAAGGGGGAAGGAGCAGATACTTCTGCACGTGTACCGTACGCTAAACAGTTGAAAGATGTTTCTGCTTATCAGCCGGAAGAGGTGTTGAAAGGTGAAGATGCCTGGAATCCAGTGGCTAACGGTAATGTTTTGCTTTCTAACTTGAAGCGATAAAAATGTATTTTTTCTTTTCTAAAAAACATGGTGATGATTGAATAAACTTTTCACCATGTTTTCTTAAAAACATCGAGATGTTTTTTTATTTTCTGTACGAATTTTCTAGTGGTCTTACAGGAAAAAATAACACGGATTTATGCAGGTTTCTCTTGAGAGAAAGTAGCATAAATCCGTGTCTGTTTATATTGTAATTTAATTTTAATCTTTTATACCGAATAACCAGCGGAAGAAGCGTACAAATATGTTTCTTTTCTTAGGCTTATCGGCCGGCTGGTCGGTTGTTGGTTGTGCTGCTATCGAATCGTTGGATACAACAAGCGAGTCGTTCAATGTAGTCAGACTATCTGGTCGTAGTAATAGGCTGTCGCCTCTCTGTAACAGTGAGTCGGGTTTGATTCGTAATGAGTCCTTTAATAAGGAATCGCCTGGTAATACAATCTTTTTCAATGAGTCTGTAGCCAGTGAATCTGTAACAAGACTGTCTTTCGGTGCGGCAATTGTGTCAGTTGCAAGTGGCGTTTTCTTAGGAGCCGGCTTCGGACGTTCTATCTTGAATTGTACCGGAACCGAATATTTGCAGCGTACTCGCATGCCGTGTTCACGGGCAGGTATCCAGTTAGGCATATTACGTATTGCAGTCAGGGCAGCCGAGTCCATATCAGCTCGTAGACTACGTACAACCGTAGGTGAGGTGATTCGTCCGTCTTTTTCTACAACAAACTGTACGGCTACTACTCCTTCAAGATTTTCTTTTTTTGCTTGTGGCGGATAAACCAGCTTTCGTTTCAGATAATTGACAAACGCTTTCATACCTCCGGGGTATTCAGGCATTTCCTCTACGACAGAATAAATACGGGTAGAGTTTTTGCGATACATGATGACTGTATATGGTTCATCAGGATGCTGGAGGAAAGTGGTAATGTTCAGCGAACGGTTTTCCATTCTTTCCGCCCGAATAGTAATAGGGTGATTATAGTCGGCTTCTATGCGGAACAGACCGATTTCATCACTCAACACCTTTCGTCCGGTTCCTTGTATACTGATGATAGCTCCCTGAATGGGCTTTTGAGACGAGTCTTTAACAAATCCTTCTATTGTGACCGTTTTGTTGTTTTGTTTAAATGAGGCAATATCTTCCTGACTGTCAAGATAAATGGTTTTACTTGTTTCTGTTTCTTTCAGGACAAAAGAAGTTGCTGCTTTTGTTTCATCTCCCGGAAAATAAATATTTGCAAGGCGGTTGTATGACTTGTCTATTTTGTATTGAAATGTAATCACACCTTGTTCGTTCGACAGATATTTGTCGCTCCGTCCGTTGATTTTCAGTATCATTCCGACCTGCGGTTCGCCGCTTGTTTTCAGAATTGTGATACGAAATTCCGTTTCTTTATCTTCTTCTCCATGTACATTTTGAGGAAGAATAAATGTGAAACATAACAGAAAAGTGACAAAAGCGTATATTCTTTTAGTAAAATCCATAATAAGTTATCTAAATGAAAACGGTTGCAAAGCTACAAGTATTCTGCTGCATTTCAAAGTTTATCGGCTAAATAAATAGATAGGGCAAGGGGCTAACTGTCTGTTTTATTTGTAAATATGCCGGAAAGTCGTATATTTGTGCTTTAATCACACCTTTATACTTAATGAATTATGTTAATCGATTTACTTCAGTCATCTTACTTTTCTGTTTTTCTTATTGTAGCTTTGGGGTTCATGTTGGGGCGCATCAAGATAGCGGGGCTGTCACTTGATGTTTCTGCCGTTATTTTCATAGCTCTGGCTTTCGGCCATTGGGGGGTGAGTATTCCCAAAGAGTTAGGTAACTTCGGATTGGTTCTGTTCATTTTTACTATCGGTATTCAGGCGGGACCCGGTTTTTTTCATTCATTCCGAAGTAAAGGAAAAACACTTATTCTGATTACTTTACTTATCGTAGCTTCTGCTTGCCTTACGGGAGTGGGACTAAAATATTTGTTTGGCATTGATACACCGAGCTTGGTGGGATTGATAGCCGGCGCATTGACCAGTACACCGGGACTTGCTGTTGCTATCGACAGCACACAGTCGCCCTTGGCATCTATTGCCTATGGTATTGCTTATCCGTTTGGAGTTATTGGCGTGATTTTGTTTGTCAAGCTTTTGCCGAAAATGCTTCATGTTGATTTGGAACAGGAGGCACGCCGTTTGGAGAAAGAACGCCGGAGCCAGTTTCCAGAGCTTGGTACTTGTTTGTTTAAAGTGACCAATCCAACAGCAATAGGCCGTACACTGATGCAGCTGAATATCCGTGTAATGACAGGAGCTGTTATCTCTCGTCTGAAACGAGGTGAAGAAATTATTATACCTAAAGCACATACCATGCTGGAAGAGGGAGATTATGTGCAAGCTGTAGGAAGTGAAGATTCGTTGAACAATCTTGCACTGATGTTAGGTACGCGTGAAGAAGGTGAATTACCGTTAACTCATACACAGAGCATCGAATCATTGCTTCTGACAAAAAAGGATATGGTAGGCAAGCAACTTTGTGACTTGAATTTACAACGTAATTTTGGATGTACAGTAACTCGTGTGCGCCGAAGTGGTATTGACTTGTCACCTTCTCCTGATTTGGAATTGAGATTTGGTGATAAACTGATGATAGTGGGCGAAAAAGAAGGTATTCAGGCTGTAGCCCGCTTGATAGGAAATGATGTGAAGAAACTTTCGGATACCGATTTCTTCCCGATTGCAATGGGTATTGTATTAGGAGTATTGTTTGGTAAGCTGAATATATCTTTCGGAGGAGGAGTTTCTTTCTCTCCGGGACTGACGGGAGGGATTTTGATGATGGCTCTTTTCTTGAGTGCTATTGGAAAGACAGGACCTATTATTTGGTCAATGTCCGGACCGGCTAATCAGTTATTACGTCAGCTTGGTCTTTTGCTTTTCCTGGCAGAAGTTGGAACCTCGGCAGGTAAGACACTGGTGTCAACTTTTCAGGAGAGTGGTTTTTTGCTTTTCGGAGTAGGAGCAACTATTACACTTGTGCCGATGTTGCTTGCAGCCCTTGTTGGAAGGCTGGTATTTAAGATTAGTATGCTCGATTTACTGGGAACTATTACCGGTGGTATGACTAGTACCCCAGGATTGGCAGCAGCCGATTCGATGACCGACAGTAACATACCGGGAGTTGCCTATGCTACGGTTTATCCGATTGCCATGGTATTCCTTATTTTATTTATACAAGTAATTGCCCTGGCAGTACTTTAGTTATAAGGATATATTCACCTCACAGACTGGAGATTTTTTCCTCAGTTTGTGAGGTGAAATAATATTTATTCGTCTTTACCGAATGAACGATATTCCAGAGGAGTCAGTCCTGTATTTTTCTTAAACAGGTTAGAGAAATGTTCGGTAGATGTATATCCTATCATGAAACAGATTTCTTTTACCGGATAGGAAGTATTTATCAATATTTGTTTGGCTTTTCGCAGTTTAAGTTCCTGAAAATATTTAGCAGGAGAATATCCGGTATATTTTTTGAATGTTTTTCGGAACCATGAATAACTGATATTCAGTTTCTCTGCAAGTTCTTCGGGATCTATTTCCTTACATACATTCTCATTCATTATAATTTTTGCCTGTTCCATTTTTTCGGCAACATTGTCTTTTTCAAATTCTTTGTTTTTGGAGATGGAAAATATCATGCCGATGATGTGCAGCAATATACCCGAAAGGTATTGCTGTGAAGCGCTTTTGTCTGTTTCCGCTACATTTAAAGCTTGTGAAAAAAGCGTTACCAGTTCTTCATTGAGTCCTATATCCAGTACCTGATCTTCTTTTGACAGGAATCCGTTTCTAACAAACTGGTCGATAAAGCTTCCTTCGAATCCGATGTAATATTCGTTCCATCCGGTTTGTACATCCGGGCTATACGTATGCCATTGTCCGGGAAATAGTACAATCAGGTTTCCTTTTCCAATATTTCGTTCTGGAGTGCCATCGGAGGCGAATGTTCCTTTTCCTTTTGTAATATAAAGTAATTGGTATTCGCGTAAGATACGTCCTTTTTTTGCATTAAACAGATAACCGGAAGGATGATCTTTTATTGGATAAGGAGAATTAGGACGTATAGCTTGTACTCCTACTGTATTGATATATAGCCCAAATTTACGGTCTGTATCATTGACTATCAGATATTTGAATTCAACTCCTAAATCATTGTATGATCTTGCCATATGTGTTTTTTCATAATAAAGTTATGGAAGCAAAAATAATGATTTAAAATAAAACAGCAATCTGGATAAGGTAGATTTTATTTGTGAGAAATCGTCTGTTTTGAAGGTTATAAAAGAGGATGACTTAGTTAATAAATCATCCTCTAGATAAATAGTGCTTTTATATTAATATGCTTTGTGATATAGTGCTTCGATCTCAGCGATTGAAGTCGGGCGGGGATTACCACCTGTGCAGACATCATTGAAAGCATCAATGGCAAGTTGGTGTAAGTCTTCTTCACGAACAAAGAGACCGATATTTATTTTCGCATGTGGAAAAACAACCATGGAGTAATCTTTTATTTTAAACTTTGCAAAGATACCCTTTTTTTGTAACTTCGTCCACAGGGAATCTGTATATATTTCCGATAGTCGTTCAAATAATTACTTAATATTTTAGCTATATGTATATATTTAGGAGCAGCAGGAGATTCTGCATTATATTCCATTACATACGGAAGCAGTAGGGCATTTGCAACTCCATGAGGGGTATCATAATGTGCTCCCAGCGGATGTGCCATAGAGTGAACAATACCTAATCCTACGTTGCTGAATCCCATTCCGGCAATGTATTGTGCCTGTGACATAGCTTCTCGTGCTGTTGTATCGTTTCCGTTGTCAACAGCTGCTTTCAGGTTTGCTGCAATCATTTCGATGGCTTTCAGCTCGAACATATCCGACATTGCCCACGCTCCGGGAGTAATATAACTTTCGATAGCATGTGTCAGGGCATCCATTCCAGTTGCAGCAGTCAGACCTTTCGGCATGGAATACATTAGTTCCGGATCGACAATAGCAACGGCCGGAATATCATTGGGATCTACGCATACCATTTTCTTGGTAGCATCTTCATCAATAATCACATAGTTGATAGTGACTTCGGCTGCTGTACCTGCTGTTGTAGGCAAGGCAAAAGTCGGAACGGCTTTCTGCTTGGTATCTGCTACGCCTTCCAGTGAGCGTACGTCGGCAAAGTCAGGATTGTTGACTACGATACCGATCCCTTTTGCTGTATCGATAGAAGAACCTCCTCCCAGTGCAACGATGAAGTCGGCTCCTGAAGCTTGATAAGCCTTTACCCCATTCTGTACATTGGCAATGGTTGGGTTGGCTTTTACATCACTGTATACCTCGTAGGGGATATTGTTTTTTTCGAAAACTTCGATGACCTTGTCTGCTACCTTAAAGCGAATCAGATCTTTGTCGGTGACGAAAAATGCTTTTTTAAAACCTCTGCGTTTGGCTTCTATGGCAATACTCTCACGGCAACCTGCTCCGAAGTAAGAGGTTTCGTTTAATATCATTCTATGCATAGTTGTTCTTTTTTATTTAGGTAAATGGAATGCTACTGACATCTCTTTCATTTGTTCCTGGCTCATGCCATCGGGTTCGAATCCCATATTTTTAGCTGCAATGTAGATTAAAGCTGATTTATTAAGCACATCTACTTGGTCGAATGCAGCCATGATATCGGTATCTACGGCGAAGACTCCATGTTTTTCCCACATTACCACATCATAGTCGTCCAGCTCGTTGATGGTGGCTTCGGCAAGTTCTACAGAACTTGGAAGTTTATAGGGAACCATTCCCAGTCCTCTTGGGCAGAAGGCCTTAGTTTCGGGTATCATACTCCATAACAAATTGGAAGCATAGTCTTTTTCCATGAACTTTTTGTTATGAGTCAAAGCTACCAGTTCAATGGGATGAGTGTGCAGGGAAGCTTTATAATTGGAGCCTTTTGAGATAAGGTTATTGTGTACGCTCAAGTGTGACGGTAATTCAGAGGTAGGATTAACCGGCTCATCAGCTATAATGACATAGCTGGCACAGTCATCCAGAATGCGGATAACTGAGCCGTTTGCCATTGGCTGGCGTGCAAGGTCGCGCATACGTTTGTTGGTTCCCTTGCAGTAGAAATAGCATCCTTTCAGATATGGCAATGTTGCTCCTATAGGTTTTACTTCACTGATGGCAGGCATTGCTTTTATTTCATCCTCTACATATTCTGTAATGTTGATGGTAATGTTTCCTCCATTACGTTCAGCCCATCCTTTCTGCCATAAATAGCCGGCAACTTCGGCTACTTTATTAATCTCGGCAGCCAGTTTCGGACGATTGTTCAAAATAGATTCCATATTTTCTGTATTGTATGTTTTAATAATTATTCAATTTGTCAGGCTTGTGCCATTGCTACTACGATAATAGAAGCAATCAGTACGGCAAGTCCTAGTATCAATGTTCCAATAGTTTGTGCACTGCAACCTTTCCATTCTTTAAGGAGTATTCCCCAGACATTGCTGAAAGTTACGTTCAGCGACATCAGTATACTCCATGAAAAAGCTAGCAATATCGGGCTGTCGGAAAGGAAGCTTTTTCCCATCTCCAGTCCGAAGAACTGAGAGTACCATAAAACTCCTGCCAGTGCGCAAAATAAGATATTATTTGTAAATGTACCTTTGCTGACAGAGAAATATTCTTGTCCTGTTTGGTTCTTCAGATTCTGCTGGATGCAATATGCTGCATTGGTACAGAATCCGCCTAACGTTACCAGAAAAATGACGGGGAGTCCTGCATACAGTGCATCTGTTCCTTTTTCAAGTGCAGCTTCTTTTATAGGAGTACCTGCATCCAGACCTAAGGCAAAGCATGCACTCATGATTCCTGCAAGCAAGGCAACCAGCAGTCCTTTTGTCAAGGCAAAATCTTTTACTGCCGCTTTCTTTTCTTCTTCGCTCATGTTTTTAGAGCGGAGACTGCCTGCATATCCGATGATAGCAATACCTGCCAGTGTGATGCAGACTCCAATAAGTAGCATTAAACCTTCTCCATGGAATAAATCTGTTCCACCGAATAAAGCAGGAAATAATGTTCCAAAAGCTGCACATGTACCTAGAGAAATACTTTGTCCCAGTGCTACTCCCAAGTAACGCATGCTCAGTCCGAAAGTGAGTCCTCCAACACCCCATAAAATTCCATATATAATAGCTAGTAAAGCTCCTCCGCTGCTCCATAATTCAGTAAGAGTACTTCCTGCTGGAATTGCCAGCAATGCTCCCAGCAGTGGAAAAACTAGCCATGCGAAAATGCCTTGTACAAGCCAGAAACTTTCCCAGGACCAGTTTTTTACTTTGTTGATTGGAACATACGAACTGCTTTGTCCGAAACTGCCTATGGCAATAATCAGTAAACCTATCAGCGTGTTCATAAGTAGTATGTTTTTTCCAGTTTTAGAATTTTAGTTATATAAACCAGATGCCATCCGCGGGTAAAAGCCCTTTGGATGACATCTGTATCGAGATTTAGCAACGTTTCGATGTTACGTCTGCTTCGTATTTTTCAATATCGGCAATATACTCTTCGCCTACCGGAACATTATTTTTCAAGCAGAACATATCCCATACAGCATTCCATGGGAGGACTTTGGCTTCTTCTAGCAGAGCGAGGCGTTCGAACAGCTGATTGTTGGCTTCGTATTCGCGGAGCTTGGCAATAGGTTCAAGCAATGCACGTAACATTGATTTCTGTGTAGCGCGTGCTCCGATGACATAAGCACCGATACGATTGATACTTGCATCGAAAAAGTCCAGACCGATATGCACACGGTCGAGTGCATTGCACCGTACGATTTCCTGACACAAATCCAATGTTTCATCGTTCATGATAGTAACATGGTCGCTATCCCAGCGTACCGGACGGCTTACGTGAAGCATGATTTCCGGAACGTACAGCAGCAGTGAAGATAGTTTGTCGGCAACACTTTCTGTCGGGTGGAAATGACCCATGTCGAGTGTAATCATTTTCTGTCTGCTGACTCCGTAACCGATATAGAAGTCGTTGGAGCCTACAGTGTAACTTTCAAGACCGATGCCGAATACTTTCGATTCGATACAGTCTTTCATGTTCTTGTATTCGGTGGCAAAAATGCGGTCGAGTGAATCTTTCAACAGTTCACGGTATTGCATGCGGTTTACTGTGATATCTTTACTTCCGTCGTGAACCCATACATTCATGATACAAGGATCATTCTGGCGTTTACCCATTTCTTCGGCAATGGCACGACAGCGGATAGTGTGTTCTACCCAGAAATCACGGATTGCTTTATCCGGATTGGCTAAAGAAAGATTTCCGCTTTTGGGATGTGAGAAAGAGGTTGAGTTGAAATCAAGCTTCATATTGTTTTCTGCAGCCCATTGCATCCAGCTTTCAAAGTATGAAGCATCTACCTGATCGCGGTCGACAAATTTTCCTTGAAAGTCTCCGTATATTTCATGCAGGTTCAAGCGGTGTGTACCTGGTAAATAAGATGCTGCTTTTAAAACATCCTGACGCACTTCGTCAATGTTGCGTGCCTTGCCCGGATAATTACCTGTTGCTTGAATACCACCAGTCAGTGAACCGTTTGATTCGAATCCGGCAACATCATCTGCCTGCCAGCAGTGTAGTGACAGGGATATATTTTGCAATGTATCCATTGCTTTGTCTACATCAACTCCTACAGCTGCATACCGTTCTTTTGCTATTTCATACGCTTTTGTTATTAATTCTTCTTTCATGATATTATGTGTTTAAGTTATTGATTATTATTGAGTAATTGTCTTGAATTGGAGATAGGCTACATCCCATGTCTCTTTGTGTTCGGGATAGAAGGTTTTTAAATGTATAGCGTGACTTAAAAGTTGACGCATAGAAGCAATATCTGCTGCTTGACCTGCTGCTACAGCTTGTATCATGATGTTTCCTATTGCTGTTGCTTCTGAAGGACCGGCTATAACTGGTATACCGATGGCATTGGCTGTCCATTGGTTCAGAAGATCGTTACGGCTTCCTCCTCCGATAACGTGGAGAACTTCTATCGGATTAGGAGAGAGTCGTTGCAGGTTTTCCAATACTTGCCGGTAACGTAATGCAAGGCTTTCGAATATACAGCGAACCAGTTGTCCGCGTGTTTCAATGGCTGGTTGATTATGGTCTTTGCAATATTTTTTTATGGTTTCTTCCATGTTTGTCGGATTGTCAAAGACTTTATCGTCCGGACAAATTAAGTTTCGGAATGGTTCACTTGCTTCAGCTTCAGCAATCAGGTCGGGGTATGAAGTATCTCCCCAGTTTATGCGGCACCGCTCCAGCAGCCACATGCCACAAATATTTTTCAATAGGCGGATAGTTCCTTCTACTCCTCCTTCATTGGTAAAATTCAAGGCTTCTGTTTCGGCATTGATAACTGGAGCTTGAGTTTCTACTCCCATCAACGACCAAGTACCGCTGCTTAAATAAGCAAAATTCTTGTTTGCTGCCGGTACAGCAGCAACGGCAGAAGCTGTGTCGTGGCCTGCAACTGCTACTACAGGAATAGCACTAAGTCCTGTGAGTTGTTGTAACTCAGGAGTTAGGCTTCCAATAATTTCTCCAGGATAGACAAAGCGTCCGAAGTGCTTCTCATTTAATCCGATGCTTTTGAGTATTTGCGAGTCAAGTTTCCGGGTATGTGCATTAACGAGTTGCGCGGTTGAGGCTATCGTATATTCAGTAACCATTTCTCCGGTTAGCATGTAGCTGAGTGCATCTGGCATGAATAATATTTTGTCGGCATGTGCCAGTGCACTGTCATTGTTTCTTCGTAAGGTATCAAGCTGAAATAAAGAGTTGAAGTTCATAACTTGGATGCCTGTCAGTTCATAAACTTCATTACGTGGTACTCGTTTAAAATATTTTTCGGGAGCTCCCTCTGTCTGAGGGTCACGGTATGCATATGGTTGTCGCAATATACCACCATCTTTTCCAATACATACAAAGTCTACTCCCCACGTATCGATACCGATAGAAATAATTTCTGTATCTTTTTTATTTCCGGCAATTTTCAGACCTTCTACAATATTCCGGTAAAGTTCATAAATATCCCAGTAAAAATGTCCTCCTGTTTCTATAAGGTGATTGGGGAAACGGTTAATTTCTTCCGTAATCAGTCCTTGAGGAGTAAAATATCCTAATATCGTGCGTCCGCTGGTTGCTCCCAGATCGACTGCAAAAAAGCATTTTACCATAGTTACAATTCAGGTTTGTTGTTTTGAATTTTATCTGATGCAAATGTAGAATTTTGTGAAACGAAAAAAATGCTCTTTTTGACTTTAAGACTAAGTTATTTGATATACTTGACAAGCTATGAATATGATAAATGATTTGAGTTGTCAAAAGAAATATATTGTCTATAATGTAGATACTTGTTGTTAATAAATGTTTTTATTATTTTGTTTTCTTTTGTTTATTGTTTTGAATAATTATTTTTGCTTCTGTGATTCAATAAATTTTGTTTGATTGGAGTTTTCTTTTAGATTATCTGCTTTTGTTTATTTTAATTTAGTTATAAACCTAATTTTATTGCTATGAAAAAGACAATATGGCTATTGGTATTGAATATTGTAATAGGAGGTATATGTCAGGCTCAGCTGCCGGAGCGAAACGCTGTGAATATTGAAAAATACAGAGAGATTTGCAAGAAACATATATATAAGGAGATGAAGGGCATGTATCGTCAGGCAGGAGGTTCTTTACATTTTCCTTTTCTGGCTCCGGGAAGTAGTCAGTATTTGGATATGTTATGGGATTGGGACTCGTGGCTCAGTGATGTGGCCTTGCGTCAGATTTTATCAGACAAAGGAACTGAAGCTGATAAAAAGGAAGCTTTGGCTTATGAACAGGGATGTGTATTGAATTCGTTGAGTTACGGGGGAATGGATGGCTGGATTCCTATCTGGATAGAACGGAATGCTCCAAGTCGTGAAGAAATGTTGAAGAAAAGAAATCCGTGGAAGACCAATATGCATAAGCCGACACTTGCCCAGCATGCTGCTTTTATCGTTAAAAATATGGGTGGAGATGCAGAGTGGTTGCGGGAGGACTTTTATACTTTACAGGCTTTTGTAGCTAAGTATCTTAATTTTCACAGGCATAAAGCAACAGGATTGATTTATTGGGAAACGGATGAGGCTATCGGAGTAGACAATGATCCGAGTACCTTTTATCGTCCCCATGGTAGTTCTGGCTCTATCTTTCTGAATTGTTTAATGTATAAGGAACTTCAAGCGATGGCTTATTTAGCCGACTGTCTGAACTTGACAGATATTTCAATCTTTTTTGAGAAAGAAGCTGAAACACTGAAAACCAATATACGTAAGCACTGTTGGGATGAACGAGACCGTTTTTATTATAGTGTAGACTTAAATCTTCTTCCAGTAGAAAAACCTGATATCAAAGGATTGTACCCGGGAGATTTATATTTGCATGTGGGACAGCCCAGAACATACGACTGCTTGATCCAGCGATTTAGTGTATGGAGTGGTTTTATGGCAATGTGGGCTCAAGTTGCAACGCCAGAACAAGCTCGGCAAATGGTACAGATACATTTTTGTGATACAACTTCTTTTAATGCTCCTGCAGGTATCCGTACGCTTTCTCCCTTGGAAAAAATGTATAATGTGCGAGCGAGTGGTAATCCCTCTTCATGGGCAGGACCTATATGGATTAATGTGAATTATCTTGTTTTCAGAGGGCTGCTGCAATATGGATATGAAAAAGAAGCCCGAGAAGTTGCTGAAAAAACAATACTTTTACTGGGACGTGACTTTGAGCGCTTCGGGGCGTTGCATGAATATTATCTGCCCGATAATGGAGAGCCTGTTCTGAATAGAGGATTTCAAAATTGGAATTTCCTGGTTCTGAATATGATTGCCTGGATGGAAGGTCGTCCGGTTGTGACAGAATTCTGACAGAATAATTAAATAATAAAACACACAAAATGAAAAATAAATTTGTAACCTTGCTGGCTTCGGTTGGTATGTGTGCTTCATTAGGAGCACAGACTTGGATTTGGTATCCGGGGGATTATGAGATTTGGCTGGGTAACCAGATGAATAACCGTCGTACGGAAAGAGGAGCTTTTTTCCCTCCTTTCTGGAAAACGGATAGTCATTATGTCGTTGTTGAATTCAGTAAAGAAGTCGATTTGCCTGAAGCTGAAACGATACAGTTGAGTGTGGAAGGACGGTACAATGTTAAGTTAGATGGCAAATTGCAGTTTGGCATGCCTGATAAACTGACTATTCCAGCGGGAAAGCACAAAATTAATATTAAGGTATGGAACCAGCTTACTCCTCCGGCTCTTTATGTCGACGGGCGGACGATAAAAAGTGATGCAAGTTGGAAGGTTACTTACGAAGATAAAGAATGGATAGATGAAAGTGGAAAAGCAAGTGATACTTCGGCTACCGTTTATATGGATGCTGGAAGCTGGAATTTTAATTCGAAAACAAGCCGTCCGTCTTTGTTTCGTTTACCTTGCAAACCTTTGCTAGCTGTTTCTTCAACTTCTGTAGAGAATGGTATTCTTTATGATTTTGGTCGGGAAACTTTCGGATATCTTGATTTTTCAGAAATGCGAGGAGAAGGAAAGGTATTGATTTATTATGGTGAAAGTAAAGAAGAAGCTTTGGACACTGAGCATTGTGAAACCATGGATATCTTGTCTGTCAGGGATGGAAAAGTGACCGATCTTGCGCTGCGTACTGTTCAGCCTCTGACAAATGATTGTTATATGATGGAGAGCAGTAAGGCTTTCCGTTATGTATATGTGATATGCGATGAACAGATTTCTGTTGGAAAAGTTTCGATGCAATACGAATATATGCCTGAAACCTACCGTGGAAGTTTTCAGTGTGACAATGATCTGTTAAATAGAATTTGGGAGATAGGTGCTTATACGATGCATCTTACCACTCGGGAATTTTTCATTGATGGTATCAAACGTGATCGCTGGGTATGGAGTGGAGATGCTATTCAAAGTTATCTGATGAACTACTATCTGTTCTTTGATTCGGAGACTGTAAAGCGTACCATCTGGCAACTGAGAGGAAAGGATCCGGTAACTTCTCATATTAACACCATCATGGATTATACTTTTTACTGGTTCCTGAGTGTGTACGACTATTATATGTATACGGGAGATGAGAAGTTTGTCAAGCAACTGTATCCGCGGATGAAATCGCTTATGGAGTATGTATTGGGACGGACTGACAGTGATGGCATGGTGCAGGGCATGACAGGTGACTGGGTATTTGTTGACTGGGCAGATGGTTATCTCGACAAAAAAGGACAGTTGGCATTCGAGCAAGTTCTTTTCTGCAAGAGTTTGGAAACAATGGTGCTCTGTGCTCGCCTTGCCGGTGAGATGCAAGATGCCTGGGGGTATGAAAAACTGTCCTCTTCTTTACGAAAGAAATTGGAACCTGCATTCTGGAGTGAGGATGCGAAGGCTTTGGTGCACAATCGGATTGGAGGAAACCAGAGTACTAGTGTGACACGTTATGCCAATATGTTTGCTGTATTTTATGATTATCTTTCAGAAGAAAAACAGCAACTTATCAAGCAAAGTGTGTTGTTGAATGATAGCATCCTGAAAATTACAACTCCGTATATGCGTTTTTACGAACTGGAAGCTCTCTGTGCCTTGGGCGAGCAAGAGCAAGTTATGGAAGAAATGCTAGATTATTGGGGAGGTATGTTAAAAGAAGGAGCAACATCATTTTGGGAAAAATATAATCCGGATGAGAAAGGAGCAGAACATCTTGCCATGTATGGACGTCCGTATGGAAAGAGTCTTTGCCACGCATGGGGAGCCAGTCCTATATATTTGTTAGGAAAATATTATTTAGGAGTGAAGCCGGTAAAACCTGGATATGAAGAATATGCAGTGACTCCCGCATTAGGCGGATTGAAATGGATGAAAGGCAGTGTTCCTGTCCCGGGAGGAGAAATAACCGTTTATATGGACCGCAAGACGATTCGCCTGAAAGCCGACAAAGGTAAAGGTTATCTGTATGTTGCAGCCAAGAAGCTACCAAAGGCATCTGTAGGAGAGTTTCAGAAAGTCGCTGAGGGAAAATATCGTCTTTGGATAGATACCAATCAGGAAGTAACGGTACATTATTGAAAACCATCATGTATATTTGCATGGATTATTTGTTTTAATCTTAAATGTATAATTTTTTAATTGCAGCAAAATGAAATATTTGACAAAACTGGCAGGAATTGTATTATCTTGTCTTGCCGTAGCATCAACTATGAATGCACAGTTGCCGTGGAAAAACGGCAAGTTGGAGGGGTCTGCCGAAGGGCGTTACCTGAAACATGAGAATGGACAGCCGTTTTTCTGGCTGGGAGATACCGGATGGCTGATGCCACAACGATTGAACCGTGAGGAGGTGGCTTTTTATTTGGACAACTGTAGCCGTGCCGGATTTAATGTAGTACAGGTGCAGACATTAAATGGGGTTCCCTCTATGAATGTCTATGGACAGTATTCCATGACGGACGGATTCGATTTCAGCCATATTGATAAAAAAGGAGTATATGGTTATTGGGACCATATGGATTATATCATCCGTACAGCTGAAAGTAAAGGTATATATATAGGTATGGTATGTATCTGGGGAGGACTGGTAAGAAGTGGGCAGATGGATGTAGAAGAAGCGAAAGCATACGGAACCTTCCTTGCCGAAAGATATAAGGACAATCCGAATATAGTGTGGATAATCGGAGGAGATACGCGAGGCGATGTGAAAACAGAAGTTTGGGAAACCTTGGCACGTACAATTCGTTCCATC
>OGJA01000255.1_pt1 | contig 21033 bp, 7 predicted proteins | sample 1571951 | NCBI WGS metagenome assembly OGJA01 (sample SAMEA2582109, study PRJEB24529) | metagenome | biome: Human gut stool | place: China | collected 2011
CGTATTGTTCACATTACAGAAAAAGAATTGAAGGTCATGGCTGATACATTTGAACAGGGAGCAGAGGCACAGTCTGCCAAACTTGTTTCTATTCATACCACCCAAACAATGGAGATTTTAAAAGCTTTTGCCGCATTTCCTAAACACGTTGGAGAATTTAAGCCTAACATACAAGAATGCTATCACGAAACAGGCGCAGTAGATTCTGGCATTATTAAACGTGAAACATTCTATCCTAATGTAGATAATTATGAGATGGTGTACAATGGGCCACAAATATATGTAAGTAATCCTAGTTATAAAACACCAAAATCTATCTGCAATACAAAAGCCGATTATGATACCATTGACCTAACATCTGTTTCTGCGGAATATATAGCTAGATCCAATTATAGACCTATTATGCCGTTAGCTGAATACAAGAAGCAAGTACAAGGGTTTTATATTGGCCAAGATAGTATGGGTAATGCAACGTATGATAACTGGATTGATTATTATAAAGTAGGATTTCGTAAAATGATTAACCTTTCGGGTGAAAGGTCGTTGATATGTGCTGTCCTGCCACGCAGGACAGCACATATCAACGGTGTTATCTCTGCTACTTTCAGTAGCAGAGATAACACCGTGGATATGGCTGCGCTTTGTGCATCATTACCACTAGATTTCTTTATGAAAACTATTGCCGCACAAAATCTGACTTCAGTTCGTATGCAGGGATTTCCTCTTGGAGTTGATAAGAAATACAATTCTGCACTTCGTTCAAGATGCCTCCGTCTAAATTGCGTTACCAACCATTATGCCGAGCTTTGGCAGGAAGTATGGAATCCCGCATATAGAGAAGAGACCTGGAGTATAAATGACCCACGTCTCGCACCATGGGATACTCTTACAGAGCAATGGAATCACGACATTCCATTGCGTAATTACTTCGCGCGTCGTCAGGCACTTGTAGAGATTGACGTGGTTGCAGCAATGGCTCTTGGGCTTACTCTTGATGAACTAATCATGATGTACAAAATTCAGTTCCCAGTATTGCAACAAAATGAACAGGACACATGGTATGATGTTAACGGACAAATTGTTTTTACATGCTCAAAAGGACTGACTGGTGTAGGTCTTGATCGTAAAGGAACGCCAAGATCAGGTATTTTAGGCTGGGAAGATATTCGAGGAGAAGCTATTTCCGATGAACATGGTAATTTCATCGGCTATCAAGGCACAACTCCAACTTATACTCATACTATCGATTCTGACAAAAGCGAACTCTACGGTGGACAGAAACAAACTTTCGTTGCACCATATACCAAGTGCGATCGTATTGCTGACTATCGTACAGCATGGGCACATTTTGAAAAGATATTTAACAAGTAAAATATGGCAGATTTTAAAGAACTGATAGATAGTATAAGAAAAGAACAAGTAACATTGTTTTTGGGGTCTGGCTTTTCTCGTAAAGCTGGAGCCCCAATGGCTAATGCTATTGTGACATCCTTGAAAGAGTCTATGCCTGTTGACATAAAAGATGATTTTCGAGATGAGACACATTTAGACTTGATTTCTGAAGAGTATGAACAGATTTATGGTCGAGAATCATTGATAAACAAGTTAGAGGAAATCTTCAAATTTATGCCGACTGATACTTCGGATCACACATGTTTAACTAAAATACCACATATACGACATATTATAACCACAAACTATGACACATTAATTGAAGACGCTTTTGGCCCAGATAATTGTTATGTGGTTAGGACAACTGATGATTGTGTTAATTTGCCAAAAGACAAGACAATCATATATAAGATACATGGTGATTTTACGAAAAAAGACAATATAATACTAACTAAACAAGATTACACTAACTTCTTTAGCAGTAACAACGAACCTCTTCTTTGGAAGTATATACAGAGTCATATACTAACAAATGATATGTTGTTTATAGGTTATAGCCTTGAAGATAGTAATATCTTTACGCTAATTCAAGAGATACGCAAGCAGGTTAAAGTTGATACAAGAAAATATTTTCTCATTGCTCCAGGACTTTACCATCATAAGATTGAAAGACTAGCAAAAACGAAAATTAAATACTTTAATGCTAAAGCAGAGGACTTATTTTCTGTCTTATTTGAAACATTAAACAAGAAGATAAAATCGGATTATCAAAGAAAGTATATATGCTTGGATACTTTTAGACGATATAGTAATCAGCACTTTTTGCAGCCAATAGTAGAAGAAGGTCAAAAAGAAAATAAGATTATTAGATTTGACTCTACTGGAAAAACAGATGTGAAGATTAATGTTTCCGGACTATCAAAGGAAGTAGCAGAAACCATAATGAGTCAAGATACCACATTATACAATTCATTTTTACCAAGAACACATATCCCTGCATATATGATAACTCAGGATATGATGAAGGAGTTAAATATAAGCATTAACGGCCTTACTATTGCTGATTATGATGATTGTAAAAATCTATTCATCTCTCCTACCGTGGAGACAATAAAGACAATCATTACAATACCTAGCATAAAGTTCAAGGAGAAGATAAAATTACAAAGATATAATCCTAACAAGGAGCAAGTATGTCTTTTACTGGAAACTGAACCATATACCTTCAAGTTAGTTTTCTCCTTCTTGCCGAATAAGGTTCTGAATTGCACTTGCAATGTCAATTTAAAGGAGAATTGTAAAAAGCTCCAAGAAGCTATTAAATGGATGGATTTCGTCATTGCTCTATGGAGCCAGGAGGAATTTATCATAAAAGCATTTGACAAGGTTCCTATCCGATTTCCGAAAACGAGTCTTCATGAACTAAAACAGTTCAAAAAAATAAAGAAATACTACGAAAACACAAGTGACATAGAGGACTTGTATAACGTTGAATTTGAAACCATCGAAACTTACTCTGAGGATAATTTTCAAATAAGTGAATTGTTAATTCATTCACATCATGAGCATAACCTTAGAGAGAATATGCTTGGTCAAGAATGTACAGTGGAAGTGGGACAAGAACAAGAAGGCGTATGGGATGAAATTAAAGTTGGAGAAACGAAATATAGCCTTGCTTTAACTCAATCCTCATTGGAACAAATAGTTTTTAATGGTCAAAAATTCAATATAAAGAATAAAAACACTATAATACCACAATGCCAAATACTTGAGATTCAAAAAGAAAATGGCAAGATGAGACAAATTACATTCAAGATTCTATCAGAATATGTATTTATAAAATATACGAACCGAGCATTAACTGAATTTGAGGAGTTTAGCAATTTGAAAAAATAAGTTAGTAATGGAAGCAGCATACTATAATCTATTATACGACGTTTTAAAAGGATACGACCATTGCACCCCTAGTAAAATTGTTAGTCTTAGAAACAACCAAATATTTGTTTTTGGGACGAATAAATATGGTTCGCAAAAACATGGCGCTGCAGGACTAGCTGCAAAAAGTTTTGGAGCTCAGGTTGGCATTACAAATGGTCCAACAGGAATGTGTTATGCGCTACCAACAATGGGGGTCGATATTCACATACTTGGAAAAGCTATATTACAATTTGAACAATTCGCACGTAATAATAGAGATAAAACATTTCTTGTTACACCTATTGGATGTGGCCATGCTGGTTTCAATGTAGAAGATGTCGCTCCTTTCTTTAAAGGATGTATTGCGTTGAAAAATGTCATGTTGCCTGAGCAATTCCTTTGTTTCTTCAGAAAAGAATGTATTGAAAAGTTACACATCAAAGAAACCAACAGTGCTAACAATAATCAAGAGGTAGATTACTATCTCCTCTATGACGAATCGGTACATCCTGTACTAAAATATCTCGAAGCACACTCAATTCCATTCTCAAAAGACGGTGGATTCTCACTTGTAGATGAGAATGACAATGTCATAGCAGAAGCAGAGTTGTGCATCGAATCAGAAAAGATTGTATTTTACCCTTACGACCAAAATAGCGAAAAGACTTTGGTTGCAGCGGGTTATACGATCATGTCTGTTAATGAATACCTCACTTCTAAATCTTAAGTCATAATATGTCTGTTAGATTAAATAAAGTATGTAGAGAGCTTAATATAGGATTCCAAACAATAAGTGAATTCTTATCAAGCAAGGGCTTTGAAATAGAGCTTAACCCTAACTTCAAACTTACTGACGAACAAGCATCTCTTGTTTACAAGCATTTTAGCGACAAGGAATATATACCTCGTCCTAAACCAATTGTACCAATAAACAACAGTTCGTCTTCAGATATCACTAAAATATCCCCACTCGAAGATTATGATTGGGAGCAATTTGAAGAGTCTTTGACAGAGGAATCATCAGAAGATTCTTCATCCTCTTCTTCTTTTCATAAACATGATATAGTTAGTGCGATAGTTATTTCTCTTAATAGAAGGGAGATTGTCGTAAATCTAGGTCATAAGATAAACGCAATTATTCCTGCAAGTGAGTTAAAATATAATCCAGACTTAAAGGTTGGTGATCAAATTGATGTCTATATTGAGGAAAATGGAAATAACCATGGACAGTTTGTGGTCTCACATAGAAAGGCGAGATTAAGCAAAGCATGGGATAAGATAAATGAAGTATACAATAGCAACGAGACCATTAAAGTCTATGTAAAAAGCCGCACAAAAGGCGGTCTGATTGTGGACGCATTGGGTATGGAGGCATTCCTTCCCGGTTCCCAGATAGACATCGTTAAGGTGTTTGACTATGATAGCTATATCGGGAAGACTCTCGATGTAAAAGTTATCAAAATCAATACTGAATACAAGAACGTAGTTGTCAGTCATAAAGAGGTTGTTTCTGAGAATCTGCAGAAAAGGTCAACGGACAAGACTTTGCTAAAAGATATTTGGCAGAAGCACACAGAAGTTCAAGAACACATATTACGTCAAAGAACTGAACCTATCAGTATTGTCCCTTCATTGACAACCATCGTCAACGAAAAACTTCATGTCAGAATAGACACTTCGGACAATACAGATTTCCTGAAGTCGAGAATTATGGATTCTCTTGCCATCTCTGATCAGGATTGCCATTTTGATGATGGCTATGTTTTTGCTCCGTATAAAAACTGGAGCAAATTAGATGAGCGCGAGAAATCCAGAATCAGCACACAGGCAAACAAGGAATATATTTCTTTCTCTTATTATCCAGTAATTGACGGCAAGATAACTGATAGCAAAGCTCAGTTTACCGGTGTCAGAGAATTACTTGATAAACTGGAAATCGAATACGATTTTGATAAGAAGCGACGTTTGCAAATTTCAATCAACGAACTTCAACGTCTTAAAGACAATGAAGATTTCCAGAATTTACAGGTTTCACTTCCTGATGAAGCATCTGCTATTATACAGACATATCCAAGTATATTGTACTACTTGGAAAGAGTGTGTCCAAATCATAATTTCAAGAATATCGAAGTATTTAAAGATACCTCTCAATTATTAGGCGGAGTTTCAATAAACAAGCAGCTTGTTGTCGAAGGAGGCTTCTTTAACAAGGATACGCTCACTCAGTTGGAAGAATTGTTCGAGCTTAGAATGTGCAAACTGGAATATGAGTTTAAGATAGACAAATCCGCCATTGGTCAATATGACTGGAAGAAGAACAAGTTTGGACTTCCTATATCTGAACAAGGTACGATTCTATTCCGGAAGAATGTGAAGCTTTCGGTTACCGACATCTTTGAAGATGATGATATCGACGTTTTAGATGAAAGTCAGGAGGAGCCCCCAATATATACCGACTCCTTAGCTTTTAACAGTCAAGATACTACAGATATACACTTCGAGTACACTTTGGACTGCCAAATCATAAACCGGATATTTGGAAAGGGGAATTATAGAGTTATCCCTCGTTTCTTCTATAAGTACAAAGAAAACAGAAACTGGGCAACTACAGAGGAATTAGACCGTTTCAATGATCAGATACATACCGAACTTAAAGGGAAAGTCGGTATTGAGAAGAATGGCTCTTCAATTGGTATTGACTTCAAGTGGAAAGAAAATAGCTTGCCAGAGATTCTTACCCAACTCAGTAGAGAATACGGATTCATAGACTTTAGTCTATTCAAGAAGGGTCATAAATGCAACTTTGATATTAAGTACAAAAAAGCGGAGCTTACAAACATCATGGAAGAACTGCATGATTCATTTGATAAGCTTAATGTGGAACTAGTAAAGAAAGGTACCGAACTTTCGTTCTTTAGGGAATTTGACAATCTTGAAGAACTTATAGCATTCAGACCACAACTTCAAAATAAGCTCAATTCATTTGACGCAAACCGCTACAAGTGTATAATCAACGACATACCTGCAGGCTACGTCAAGTTATTATACTATTACGACAAGAAGAGCCATGATGAGGAAAGAGTCGATGCTATAAGGGAATTGAAAGGCGCAGATTTCTCTATTGGTGATTTACCAATCGGTAAGCTGATTCGAATTTCCAACTATCCTGAAATCGTTATTGATATATCGGGTGATAATTATGAGGTCACAAAACAGTTGATAGAAGAAACCCAGGTGTCTTCTATTACACCTGATTTGTCTGGTGATCTTGAAAAGCTTGCCCGTCTTAAAGAATCATTGAATAGAATCGTCCAAGGACGAGATGTTGAAAATGTTTCTTTAGGTGATTTTATCTTTGATGCCTCAAAAGCAGGAGGAATCAAAGATTTTGAAGAATCAATAAGACTGGAAGAACAGGAAATAAGCAAGCATATCCTAAATGGCAAGATAGACAAAAATCAACCGCAGAAGACAGCAATAGCAAAAGCATTGTTGGCTCCTGACCTCGCCCTTATCCAAGGACCTCCGGGAACTGGAAAATCTACTGCCATCGCAGAATTGATTTGGCAGCATACAAGAAAATATCCTGATAAAAGAATACTTCTTACATCAGAAACAAACCTTGCCGTGGATAACGCGATTGACCGTGTGGTAAATCCATATCATAATCTCATTAAACCTATTCGTATTGGTGATGAGTCCCGTCTTGAAACAGAAGGTCTGCAATTCTCATATTCTGCTATGTACCGTTGGGCAAAAGGCGAAGATTGGAATGCAAAGAAGAAAAATGCTTCAATCAACGATGATGATGACGATGAGGAAAATGACGTTTACACTGATATGGATTCCATTTATGAAGCTCCAGAAAAACTGATACTTCTAAACTGGATGGAAAATATCGGTCGTCGATTGGATTCCGATAAAATGCCTTCTGTAGCTCAAGAGCTTTGGAAGGATTTGCTGGAAAATCCAACTTCAGAGCTGAAGAACTTGTTTTTTGACAACTATATTAAGAACTGCAACGTTATCGGTGCTACATGTAGTTCTATTGGTCAAAAAAACATTATTATGTCTGAATCTATCGAGAATACTGGTAAGAGAAACAGCTTTGTCCCTACCAAATTTTATCGCATATATAGACAGATCTTCGCCGACAAGGAGGGTGTATATAACCCCAAAATATATTTTGATATGGTAATTCAGGATGAGTCAAGTAAAGCAACTCCTGCTGAATTGTCTCTGCCGTTAATATACGGTAAGAAGAATGTGATAATTGGCGACCATAGGCAGTTACCTCCTATGCTTTCAAGAGAATCGTTCATCAACTCATTTGATTATCTTATCAAGACAGAGAAGAACGGTGGTGAACGTCCGGAGATGAAAGGACTAAGGAGCTACGTTCTTAAGAATTTCAAAACTCTTGAAATCAGCCACTTCGAACGTTTGTTCACCCAGATTGACGACAACCTGAAGGGTGTTTTCAACTATCAATTTCGTATGCATCCGGCTATCAATGACGTTATTAAACAATTCTACAAAGATGAAGGTGGCTTGGAATGTGGTCTTACTACCCCTATTGATTTAGGTGTCGATGACCCTGACTATATTAATAATGGCGCATCAAGATACCATGGCATCACTGCTGGTCCAATCAATCCTGAGACCCACGTTTTATGGATTGATTCGTCAAGTCCAGAGATGCTTGATGGTACATCTCGTGTGAATTATGGAGAAGTTGCAATCATAAAGAAGTTGCTGACAGATTTCAACGAATCTGAATCATTTCATAACTACGTAGATAGTTGGGATAGTGTTGAAGATAAACAGATTGGTCTCATTTCTTTCTACGGCAAACAGCTACGCCTGTTAAAAGATATGACAAGAGAATTTGACAGCTCGCAAATTCCTGTCAGAGTTAGTACGGTGGATAGATTCCAAGGTATGGAGAGGAACATTATTATTGTATCAATGGTGAGAAGCCATTGCATACAGAATGGAAAAAATCAGAAACCTAATTTTGAACGTTATCCAGTGGATGGATTCCCCAAACAGGAAGACTTAGGTTTTGCTCAATCCCCTAACCGTTTGAATGTCGCACTTTCACGTGCGAAAAGATTGCTTATAATTGTTGGAGATAGCAAATTATTCAGAACCAAGGATATATATGAAAATGTATATCAGACTATTGCTGACCCTAACAACAAATATGGAAAAATAATAACCGCAAGTGAATATGGACTATAATAAGATTCTGCAAGAAGGAAATCTCATATACTCTTCATGCCCATCTGACGACAAGTTCAGAGAGTGGAGATTAAGTAAGACCATATGCAGTGTGGTCTACTATATAACATACGAACTGTCAAAACTGGATAAAGTTATACTGCTTACATTGCAATACAATGGAAAGTTGTATGAAAATCAGCTTGCACGCATCTTAGGATTCAATGTAGAAGACGATTTTGATTCTACTCCTAAAAGATATGCAGACCAGGGAGAAAAGGACATATTTAATGGCATCCTCTCCCAACTGACTACTTTCGGGCTGATAAATATATCTGAAAAAGAGGTATCGTTGTCACCTCTCGGTAAATTGGCACTGAAGAAAGGTGTTAAACACTCTTTCCATCGTGGTGTTATGGCTTTGATGCAATGTTTTGACATCGCACAGAAAGAGTCCTCAGAATACAAGATGTTCCCATTCCGTGATGCACTTGGAGTAACATCCTCCATACAGGGAAAATCTGACCTCCCATACGACGATTTTAACCATGATGGTATTGAGGAAGAACTCTATGATACCTCCTCTGAGCTCATAGCACGTCTTTCACTTCAATGCAGTGCAGACGTAAATATCTGCCGTGCAGAAGAATTAATAGAGTCTCGAATGAGTGAGATTCATGTTGATTTTAGACTGTATGAATATGAGAATGCTAAATATCCGTTTGTTTTCTACAACAATGAATTTTCTGAAGCGACTAATCTTCTTATGCATCAAGAATGCAATAATGATTACATTAACCAGAAAATCCATATCGGTGAATATTTGCATCTTGTTAGAGAAAGTCATAAAGAATTGAACTATGTTTCAATGATGCCATACATAGACGTATGGAATCTTAATGACTTCCTTGAAAGCGAGCATCTGAACTGGAAAGACCAAGAACTATTTGCTGAAATTGCGAAACAGGCAAATGGTTCCCATTGGAATACCATATCTGTTGTTTCCCCAACAGATGCCCTTAAACTGTATCTGGAGAATTATACAGATTCCTTGGACTGGATAGCTCTGTCATCACGCTATGATGATGATTTCATCGTTGAGACCGCTACTAGATATCCTTGGGATTTTGAAAGTCTGTCGGCAAACAGAAGTATTGATTTCGTCAAGCGTCTCATTGTCATCCCTAAGCTCCATGAAGGTGTAGACTGGGATTGGGAATCTATTTTGGAAAGACTTGATGATGAGTTTGTACTTGAAACCATAAATTTTATTCCATACGATATGTACTCTGTAACAGAGAAATACATATCTAAGTATAATTCGATAATAGCAAAATTCCCTGAGAGAAAATGGAACTGGGAATATATTTCGACAAATGCTGGTCTTGACTATGTATTACAGAATATCAATGCGTTTGCAAAAGATATTCATCTGGACGTAATTATGTCAAGGGCATTTACCTCTGTGGAATGGGCAGAAGCATATTGCAACTCAAGCGAATTTGCTTTTGCTGTAATTGAAAAAAAAGAATGGTTGCAGAATAGGTATAATGCAAATTCTGCTGATTACATTTGGACAATTAAAGTTATTGATTGGCATGAGAAACTAGGCTTTATTTCATGGAAGTCGGTTAACAATTCTGATGGATTTGAATGCAATAAAGGAGTCGTTTGGAATAGTACGACATTTGAAAAATATCACGATAAGGAGTTCTCTGTAAAAGGTTTAAACCATATCACATCATCTATTACAGAGGTAAGGATAATTGACATTTATCCTGATTTCAAATGGGTCTGGTCTATTCTCTCTGCGCGTGACATCGTTGTTTCTGACATTGAATTTATCAAGCAGCATTTAGCTTTCATCACTTACTCTAAGGCTATTCCGTTAATAGCAGCAGAAAACCTATCTCAGCTGTATGCAATAGATGAATTCAAACAGTTAGTTACAGAACAGGGTGCTTGGAATAAATTAACAGCTCATATTGAGAAGAAAACCATTCTGCAAAATATAAGCGACTCAAATTGGGACTGGAGTATTATAACTCAGAATTTCTGTGATACGCTTAATTTTGCGGCTCTCTCTAAACTGAATGTTTTAGATCGTCTTGATTGGGATTACATCTCAAAGAATGCAGATATTGATAAAATCAAGAAGAATCTTGATAATTACGAAGACAAATGGAAATGGGCTACATTAACCACTCGTCTTGATCATGATTTTATTGTAGAGAACCTTCCTGAATACTACCTACTTTGGGATTGGGAATATATAATAGAATCTGTTCTTACTGAAGAAGACCTTGCAAAATCTGAATTAAGAATACAGATTGCAATCATTCTGTCAATGCTCGAAAAAGAAGTTAGAGCTTCTATTTGGAGCAAGCTTACAGCTCGATATTCAACAAATGATATTCTGGAAATAAACAGAAATAATTCCCTGCTGATAAATAAACAAGTTTCTTATGAATGGGATTATTCTGATTTATATAACAGAAGTGATTTTGATATTGATGGATATTTAAAGTCATATCAAGAATTTGGTATTCCTGTAGACTGGGATGCTCTTTCTGCCTCCAAATCTTTGAATAAAATTCTTTTTTGGAACAAGAAAGTTATCAAAGATTTTTTCGTATGGGAGCATGTGGTACTTGAAATCCTAGGTAACGAGGATTTCCATTGGAATTTCCAGTATCTATCTACCCTCTCATCAATTAACTGGTGCGATAATATTCTTAGAGTACGCAGTGAAGAATGGGACTGGAATTATCTTTCAGAAAACAGCAAATGTTTTAGTTATAATAGTAAGAAGCCAAATGAGATACTAAAGCACATTGAGAAATTCTCTGCATATCTTGATTTTGCCATTCTCTCAAAACGACATGATGTCAAGCTGACACTACGAATGCTTACATCATTGATTGAGGAGAAATGGGATTGGAAAGAAATATCTTCTAATAGAGGATTTGAATTATCTGCTGAGTTCGTCACCGAACATGATAACCTTTCGTGGGATTGGTATAAATTGACATCAAGAAGCGACTGCCAATTTACCATAGAATATATCAAAGAACATAAAAACAGAAACTGGGACTGGTCTGCTCTTTCAAGAAGGAACGACCTCAATCTTAATGCCGATATTGTAATTTCTCTGATAGATAAAGAATGGGACTGGAAGGAAATCTTACGCAGAAAAGACATTGAATTTACGGAAGAGCATATTTCTAAGTTGGCCCATATTGATTTAGACTGGAAAGAGTTCAGCCGTAGAAAAGACTTCTTCCCGACTATGAACACTTTGAACATCCTAAAGGATAAAGATCTCGATTGGACTGACATTTCACGAAGAATGGAATTACAGTATAATGTAATTCTGTTCTACAAGCATAAATTAAACTGGTCAATTCTCACCAATAGTACTCATATTGATAAATCCAATCCCAAGACCCTTGAAACATTCAAAGAATATCTTGACTGGGATGTAATATCGCACTCTCCTGATTTTAATCCAACAAACGAGAATTTGCAAAAATTCAAAGATAATGTTAATTGGACCATTATATGCAAAAGGTCAGATTTTGTTGTTGACGAAATGACATTATCTTTATTTGAGGATAAAATCGATTGGAAGAGAATCTCTCAAAGTAGTACCATCGCCTTTACTCAAAGTCTGATTGATAGATTCAAAGGTCGTTGGGACTGGGTTGCTTTGGCTGAGAATCCTGCATTCAGAACCTCTGGCGTTGATAAATCATATAAGAGTGAATTGAATTTGATGGAGTTCTATAATACTCTTAAATCGACGGGTTATAGAAGGCCATTCATATATCACTTTACGCACATGTTCAATGCGATAGAAGTGATTAGGTCTCGAAAAATACTCAGTCGTAACAGAGCAACAGAACTTGGTCTACTAAAATATGATGCTGCAGGCTCAGTTGTTCATAGGTCTGCTAAAGCACATCCATATGCTCGATTCTATTTTAGAACTGGAACTCAAACACAGTTCTACAATGAATGTTTGGGAAAACAGAAAGGTTCCAAGTACTACGGACGTGCAGAGGATAATGGTTTGCCTATGTGTCCGATGCCAGTATTCTTTAAGTTCGACCTTCAGGAAGTATTGGCAAAACATTCTAATTTATGTTATTACAGTACTGGGAACTTGCAAACTAATTGGGCTCGAATATATAAGGTGATAGATGACCCTCATAATATAGATGCCGTCCACCTGTACAGTAGTCAATGGAGTAGAGAAGTCCAAGAAAAGAAGCAACAAGAATTTCTTATAAAAAATGAGTTTGATTTTTCTGAACTTAAGGATTATCAAATTATCTGCTATGACCAGGAAGAAACGGAAATACTAAAGTCTATATTCTGCGACGACCCAATCTGTGAACATATATATAGCATCTATGACTCTGAAGATGTATTCGAGCATGAGAACCCGCCATTGAAGTTTGAAAAGTCAGATGAACTTCTTAAGATAACAACAAGCTACAGCGGTGACTATATGTTCCAGATTGAAAGCGCTCAGATTAACAAAATCAGGGTGTTCAATCCTGCGTCTCAAATAAAAGCGGTAAAAAGCCATGTGATGCAGATACGAGATAACGTATCTGTAGAATGTGGCGATACTGAATTTGAGGTTTACTATGTTAATATGAGTCCGCGCGCTCGTTCACCGCGATGGCTGGTTTACAAATATTCTCCCAATAAAGCTGAAACCAAAAACACAGGCTCAACTGTTATTGAAAACTTTTTGGGTATTAGCCTTGATGATGACTATTCACCAAAGGAAATGATTACTGCACTTGAACTTATAATGCCAAAACTGGAAGAGCTCTATAATACTCGTGTTAGGCATTATGTGGTCAAGAAGCATACCCTGTTAGTATGCGAACAATTTGAAAAGTACGCCTTCGCCTTTGACAATAAGTGTATGAACATGGACCTTATGCGCCTTGTGCTGGCAATACACGATATAGGCAAGGCTATAGACCGTTCAACCCAGCATGAACATACTCTTTCATTGGTTCGTGAACTATGGGAAAACACTCCTTTTAACAAGCATGAACTCTACCTTGTAGAAGTACTGCTGAGAGACGATCATTTAGGCTCGTACTTCCAGAACAAATATGACTTGTCAGATTTGAAGGAAGAAATTGTTGCTGATGCGACAGAGCTAAAAATGTCTCCATCAATTCTTCTCCAATATAAAATGATATTATATCAATGTGACATAGCTTCTTATACAAAAGATGCGGGTGGATTAAAATATCTGGAACACATGTTTGTGTATGAAAACGGAGAAAAAGCATTTGATGAGGACAACGGCATCATAGCCATGTCAGAAGAATATGCAGATAGGTATGTAAATCTTAAAGAGTCTATTAATGAATAATATAACATTCCATAAGGGTAATATCTTTAACAGCAAGACGCAGACGATTGTCAATACTATAAACTGCGTTGGTGTTATGGGCAAGGGTATCGCGCTCGTTTTCAAACTCAGATACCCTGAAATGTTTGAAAAATATAAGGAGTTCTGTCAATCAAAGATGATTGGCATAGGAAAATTGTGGCTGTATAAGTCAGAAAATACTCCACAATGGGTACTGAATTTCCCTACAAAATTCCATTGGAAATACCCCAGCAAAATGGAATATCTTGAAGCAGGACTGCAAAAGTTCGTAGATTCCTACAAGGAGAAAGGTATCACTTCGATTGCCTTTCCTCTTCTCGGAACCCACAATGGCGGACTTGATAAAATTGAAGTTCTTGACCTTATGCATAAATATCTCGAACAATGTGATATTCCTATTGAAATATATGAATATGATCCGTTAGCACCGGATGATATGTTTGAGAATTTTATGCTTAAATGGATTGATATTTCGCATTCAGAGAAAATCAAGATATTAGGTAGTCGTTTTTCAAAGCAGATTGAAATCATAGATAAAGCAATCCATGAGGACAATATAAAATCCATGATTGCTTTAATAGAGTATCAAGGGATTGGAATTGCAACAATGCAGAAGTGTTTTAATTTAGCAATGAGCTATAAAAAAGAACCTACATTAGAGTTATAAAATATGTTACCATTACAACAAGCACGCGAAGTACGCGACTCAGTGATCGAGTATATAAAAGCTACATACCGATTCAAGGAAAAGGATGTAAGCGATGCGTTCTATCGCTTTATAGAAGATAAGAATGATGGATTATTCAAAGGGCCTTTCGTCTCTTTGAAAACCCCTTTTGTGTCAGCTACAGAAGAGGAATGTGCCAATATTCCATTAGATATAATTCCCTCATTCCCTCCCTACAAGCATCAGCTACAGGCTTTTAGGCAGCTTAGCATGAAGAACGGTCATAGTCCGGAACCTACACTTCTTACAACAGGTACGGGCTCTGGTAAGACTGAGTGCTTCTTGTATCCTATTCTGGATTACTGTTATCACTGTAATCAGTATGAACGCCAAACAGGTGTAAAGGTCATTATTATGTATCCGATGAATGCACTTGCCAGCGACCAGGCCAAACGTCTAGCTGAGACAATATGGAATGACCCTCGCCTCAAGAATAAGGTAACTGCCGGTCTTTTTGTGGGTGAAGGTATTGATACAAAAGAATATCCACGCACAATGGGACCTGATCATATTATTGAAAATCGAGTAGCGATCCTTGATACGGTTCCGGATATACTTCTCACAAACTTCAAAATGTTGGATTACGGACTTATGCGACAAAAATTCATGTCGCTATGGAAAGGAAACATTGATACGGAACAGAAAGCTCTCCGATTCATCGTGCTCGATGAACTACATACATACGATGGTGCACAAGGTACTGATGTGGCGAATCTGATAAGAAGATTGAAACTAAAGCTCCACATTCCTAAAGGCTTATTATGCCCAATCGGTACATCTGCAACAATTGGCAGTGGATCCGACAGCAAGGCACGTTTATGCGAGTACGCTACAAATGTTTTTAGTGAGACATTCCTTGAAGAAAATGTCATTGAGGAGCATCGTATTGCTGTGGATGATTATGTGGATGTTGTTTCAAATGGCATTCCAGACGGAAAACTGATAAAAGAGTGCGTATTCCAAAATAATGATACGGTCGGCACATATATCAGACGTATATGCAAATACTGGCTGAAGAATAGTGAAGCCTCTCCTATTGAAGCAGGAATATCTCTTCGGGAAATGGGTATCGTACGGGATCTTCTTTTTGCTCTTAAAGATGGAATCCTGTCTATCGATGAAATTCAAAACAGACTTGAGGATAATACTGAGTTTCGCAAACTTCGACAGCAACACAATGAAAAGACCTGCAAAATAGCCATAGAAAATCTTTTGGCTTTAATTGCCTATTCTAAACGTCCGTTGGCTAATGGGAAAACTATACCCCTAATGTATCTTCAAGTTCAGCTATGGCAACGTGAACTGAGTGGAATACTACGCTACGTACAAAAAGAACCGGAATTCGTTTGGAGAGGAAATCTGAATAAAGATGATGAGAGGATTGCTCTTCCAATGTATTTTTGCAGAGATTGTGGTGCTAGTGGCTGGATAAGTCGCAGGCTTGCTACCGATGACAGATATTGTTCTGATGTAAAAACCGTCAATACGGCTTTTGCAGAACGGGAAAAAGAGGTTTATCTGCTCAATACTGAGATGAAAAGACATGAAGCTGTGGATGACTATATTAGTGAGAATGCAGTTAATATTACAAAATATGTTAAACTAAAAGATCTTACTGAAGTAAGTCTCAGCGACAGTGACACCATACGGTTAAGAGTATGTAGCAAGACAACATCCAACAAAAACGGAAATCAAAAATTCACCCGAAATTGTCCCGAATGTAATGGAAGTGATACGATTTGCCAAATCGGTGGTAGAACATCAACCCTATCCAGTGTGGCAATAAGTCAAGTTCTGTCAAGTGATTTTGATAATGCTAATGCTTACGAACGTAAAATATTGGTGTTTACCAATAGTGTACAGGATGCCGCTTATCAGGCTGGTTTCTATGAAGCACGTACTTATCGTTTCTTGTTCCGTCAGTCAATGCAGAAATATATTACCCTTGAAAAGCCTGTAAACTTGGTAGAGTTACAGAAAGGTTTTAAATCGTATTGGCATGCCAGATTAACTGATGACGAGTATTACAATCGTTTCTTACCAGCTGATTTGGCAAAACATATAGACCTTCGGAAGAACTATAGAACTGGAGGAGAAGGTAGTCCTTTTATGGATAGCTTCAAGAAAGAGTTTGATTTGCGTGTTGATTGGGAGATTCTTAGTGAGTTTGGATTGACTGCTCAATTGGGTAGAACGCTTGAAAAAACAGGAGCTTCTGCGACTTATTTCAAGGCTGATATTTTGCGACATGTTTATCAGGTTATGGAGCATTGGTTAAAGGATAATAACATGGAAAACATCTGGGGCAATGAATCAGGATTCATCCACTTTGTATATGGCATATTGCAGAGAATGAGGACGCATGGTGCAGTTGACCATCCTTTCCTGGAAAAATACCGTAAGGAAAATCTCACACAATGGGCCTTGAACTGGAATCGTGACGGCCGTCATTTCCTGAACAAGACTCTCGGCGGTAGTATGCAATTTCCGAAACTCGTTGGAGTTATGCATACTGGCAAGAACCACGAGATGCTTGATATGGCTGTAATGCGTTCCGACAGCAAGAATACCTGGTACAGCAACTATTTTATCGAAGTATTTAACGACCCATGGATAGCAAAAAACTCCTCTCTGTTCAATGATTTTATGCGCAGATTGTTCGACGCAATGACTGAAGTCGGTTTACTCAACAAAGAGGAACAAGGTGGAGGTAATTATGCTATAAATCCGGAGCATATATGGGTCAGCAAAAATGTAAAACATATACAATGCGACCTGTGTCAGTCTAGACTCTGTGTCGCTGCAGAAGATGAGTGTGCAGAAGGAACACATTGTTTGGATTATAAATGTAAAGGAACATATTCTGAAGAAACCAAACCTGAATTAAACTATTATCAGCAGGTCTATAATAGAAACCTTTCTCCCCGTGTCCATGCACACGAGCATACTGGATTGCTTGACAGACATGACAGAGAAGCTTTAGAAAAAGACTTCAAAGAGCATCCGCACAGCAATTCGGTAAATGTCCTTTCTGCTACTTCCACTCTTGAGATGGGTATAGATATTGGTGATTTGAATGTAATAGGTAATACGAATGTACCACCTAAACCAAGTAATTTCTTACAACGTGTTGGACGATCTGGACGTAAAGAAGGTGCTGCATTAGTATTGAACTATAGTCATGCTGCCGAACCACATGATATGTATTATTATACTTACCCATTGGAGATGATGCAAGGAGAAATCAGTACGCCTGGATGTTTTCTTGAAGCAAAAGATATTCTTAGAAGACATTTCTTAGCATACTGCATTGATACTTGGACTTCATCAGATGTAAACAATACTTTACCGGAAAAGATTCGTGAACTTCATTTACTGAATGATAACATTTTCAATGACCCTACATTTGTTATCAATAGAATAATTGAATTTATTAAAAACCATAAAACCATATTACGTTCTGAATTCAGTTTCCAATATGAGGATAAGACTCAGGACGCACTTAAGAAATTGTTTGAGACATTGGATGATGGTACTTTCTATAATCGGATCATTTCTGATTTCGCAATGTTGTCAAACAAGCTTCACTTCCTTGGAAAAGAGCTCGAACAGTACAGGGAACAAGAAAAACATATTCAGGCAAATGACCCACAATTGAGGCAGATCAAAGAATTGATTTCTGCTTCAAACAAACAGTATCGTCTGCTAATGAACGATAGTGTCATTGAGTTCATGACAAATATCGGTCTTCTGCCCAATTATGCTTTTCCTGAAACTGGAGTCAAGTTACAGGCAAATGTATATGCTTCGAGGGAGAAATGTGATAAAGAAGGAAATATAGCTGAGCCAAAGGCTTTTGAACTAACACGGTCTGCATCCCAAGGTATTAAAGAACTGGCGCCAGGTAATCATTTTTATACTCAAAGATTTAAACTGAATGTCAGCGGACTCAATACATTTGATTGGAAGGATTCTCTGACAGAAATGAAATACTGTTCCAAATGTGACTGTATTTCACTGAAAGGAGAAGATGGATTTAATCAGACCGCCTGTCCTAAGTGTGGTGATCCTTCGTGGGGTATAAACAAGCATAATATATTGAAATTTACCGGCGCACGAAGTGTAATGTATAACAATGATGCAGCATTGGACGACTCGAAGGAAGAAAGAGAAAGTGAAAACTACATTATAAAGCGTCATTATATGTTCCATCATATGGGAGCTACCACCTCCTATGCTATTAGAGAAGTTGGGTTTGGTATTGAGTTCTGCAATAATATGGAACTCTTTGAGGTGAACTATGGAATGAAGATGCAATCGGGAAGTAAAGTGGAAGTCAATAATGATGCCAATGTTTCTCAGAATGGCTTTATAACTTGCCGATACTGTGGCAAATCTACACCGGTACTGAGTGGAACGGCAACGGAAGAGCAACATTACAGATTTTGTACGCATAAAGACATTTCTTTTGCCGATGATACAAAAAGCGAGGTTTTTGAAACTCTTTATCTTTACCGTCACATGCAAACTGAAGCTATCAAGATTTTGCTACCTATCCAGATAATGGATGCATCATCGGCTATAGAGATGTTTAAGTCAGGTATTCAATTAGGGTTGAAAGCTTATTATAAATCGTCGCCTGAACATATCAGGATAGATTCATATTCAGAAATGAATTTGGCTACCATGAAGAAGGATTACTATCTGGTAATGTATGACACAATACCCGGTGGTACCGGTTACCTTTCAACGCTTTATAATACAGAAGAATTTTCCAAATTGTTGCAGTATGCATACGATAAAATTCACGATTGTCAATGCCAATATGAAGGTAAAGACGGTTGCTATCATTGTATTCTTACATACGGAAACCAATACAATAGAGAGTTGTTCAGCAGAGAACAGGCTGAAGCTTTGTTTGAAAAACTCATAGAACATACAAAATCATGGGAAACGCTGCCGGGTTCTGTAGGAACCATATCACAGACTGGCGTGGCTGAAGACAGTGAATTGGAATTGAAATTTATTGATTCCATTAAGACTGTAGCCCGCACCAATAAATGGGATTTTGAGAAAGTACCAGACGCTGACTCTTATCGCTATGAATTAAGAATTATGGATGGAGAAAATGATATTAAATATTATATCATTCCTCAGTTTGCACTTGGTGGTCACTATGGAGTAAAACATTATACCGTTGCAGATTTTCAGATTATTTGCATGTCTGCAAGAATTAACGGTAATGATTTTAAGGAGATTGATAAATTGCCTATGTGGGCTATATTTCTTGATGGTTACACCTATCATGCTCAGGCTCCGAACATGAGATTCTATGGCGATAAAGAAAAACGCGATGGAATACGTGATTCTAAAACGCATAGGATATTTTCATGGACGATGACATGGGAAGATATTCAGCTATTTGAAAATGACAAGGAGGATTCTTTGGGACTTAATTCAATTACCCGTTTAATTGAGTTCTTAAAAAATCCTCAGATGGGATATATCAGAGAAACCGCTTTTGGATGTATAGCCGATGCAGATATCTTTATGGGACAGGAAGTTGCACTTTATCAAGGTGAAATAACGATAGATGAAAGTTGCTATGACGAACTTACCGATTTCTCAACAGACGAGAAAGTTGCTGAAGAAATTGATAAGGGTATATCATATAACTGGAATCTGCAACAGATTTATCCGGATATTGATAAAGATGAATGGATCGGATTTTGGAGACGATATAATTTACTGCAATTCTTCTCCAATACTACAAAGGTTGAACCTGTTATAGATGCGGATATGGTTTCTGTTGACCGGGATGAGATAAAGATGTACTATCCTGGACTGGAACATATTGTAGATATTCTATTGGACCATAAGATTCCATTCGGAACAGACGGTGATGTAGATTTAACCGATTCTGACGGAATTGTTTTAGCGTCAGCCGGAATGATTATCCGTGATTTAAAGATAGTAATTGATCCTGCTGATGACAACTCTGAATCTATTTTTGAAGCAGCTGGTTTTAAAATATTTACAGCAGAAAACTTTGATATTAATGAAATAACAAACATATAAAATTATGAGACTGTTTTTATCAGACACTTGTTATGAATCACTTTTTGATTTGCCTAAAAGAATACAGACAAAGGTGGTCAATTTCCAGAAAAAATTCCGTGAATGCACAACTTCCAATGGTATGCACTTAGAGCCAATAGCACAGTTTAATGACAGCTCGATGCGAACAGCTCGTATTGATGACAATTACCGTGCTGTGATTGGAATTATTGATAATAATGCCAATCAGCAGTTGGCTTTCTGATTCAAAAATTAAAAATTAACAAATGTA
>OGJA01000269.1_pt1 | contig 20489 bp, 17 predicted proteins | sample 1571951 | NCBI WGS metagenome assembly OGJA01 (sample SAMEA2582109, study PRJEB24529) | metagenome | biome: Human gut stool | place: China | collected 2011
ATTATTTACATTTTCATATACTTTTTGACAAAATTGTATATCATTTCCAATTGATTATTTCCCTTTTTTATGGGATTTCCGGAAAAACTCTTCAAAAATGTTCTCAAGGATATTCTTATTTTACCTGTTTTTGCATAAAAAAAGATGTTCTGTGGTACAACCAGAGCCACGAACATCTTTTTCCTTATATTATCCATTTGTACAAGCTTATAGATATCAATCTCTCAATGGTTATTTTTCATCCTCGATCACAAGTTTTCCTGCTGACACTTCCATAAATACACTCTCCGGATCTGCCTTTTTCATCGCAAGCAGTAATTCCCACAAATTGTGGATCTGATTTGCCAGCACACCGGACGCCTGAACCGCATATGGCAACAGCATTGGAAGTTGGAACACGCGGATTCCAAGCGGTGGGAGGAAGATCATGTTGGTCGTATGCACCTTATCTCCGGCAGTTTTGATCATCTCATAGGTGATCATCAAAAAATCCTGTCCCTTATATTTGCAATAATAGGAAACATAACATTCATCAATCGTCCAGGAAACACCATCCTCCACTTCGACCGGTTTCTCAGATCCTTCATTATTTTCCGTTGTCTGCACACTGAGGTTCCAGCGGATTTTTCCATCCTTCGTATCATTGTACATCTCTGTCAGCATATGACTCAATTCTTCTGGTCTTTTCATTGTTTTTCTCCTTATGTTGTTCTTTTTCTATTTCTCCAACGCATGTTCCCCGATGCGCACTGCATGCACTACAAAACGTTTTCCCGTGGTGGAACAGGTCGACAGTGTTATAATATGATTGTCTTTCGTCACGTTCACTCCTGTATCATCATAGGACTTTTGCTTCATCTTATCAATAAATTTTTGAAAAGTCTCATCCGGTGCAAAGCCAACCGTGTAAACTTCGTCGGTTTCCGGCACATCATAGTAGGCAAAAATCTGATAACGGTACGCACACTCTGATGTATAGATCGTAAAAAACTGATGATCTTTATTTTTTCAGGCTGCCAAACATGCTTAAGTTTTTCATGTTGTGCCCATATAGGATTGTATGGTAATCCTGAAAATCCGGTGTGTTCATCCCCTCCATAAAAATACATCCGGCAATCGTCTGATTTCCGTAAATATCCGCGCGAAGGTACTTCTCATCATCCCCGGAATATAAAACCGGATAACTGAGCTGCTCCAGATTATCAAACCGTATCCAGCCGATAATATCCGCATTGACCTGCTGAAGTTCTTCCAGCTTCACATCCACATCTGTATACCACCACGAATCATCCCCCTCTGTCTCCTCCGCCACTTCCGTATTCTCCGCTTTCTCTGAAATATAGTTTTCCTTTAATGCCTCATAGGTGTCGTTGGACTGTTTGTAATTCAAAAGATCCGGCACCAGCATAATGAGTGCTGCCACAATCAACGCCACACCAAGAAGAAAAAGAAGAACCGTTGACCGGCTGCCTTTATTTTGTTTCATGCCCGTTTCTCTCCCACTTTACTCTGCTGTGCACGTAAAAAAATATCTGCACTGTTTTAGATTGTACCACAAAATGAGCAGACCTCATAGTCCCTATGAAAGTCTGCTCAGATGTTTTACCTTTTATTTAGTTGAAAGAGACCTGTGCAAGTGCGTCTGTGTAATTTGCAAAGCCGGCTGCCTGAACTGCACATGCAGAAACTTTAATATCGGTAAATGTGGTATTCTCTGTCACATTGTTTCCAACCGTTACTTCTTCAAAGATGGTAGAATGAGCGGATTTGGAAATCACATCTTTTTTTGCATATACTTTGTAGTCAATATTATTTAAGTTCTGTGCTGTTTTATAAGCGTCTGTCACATCTACCCAGTCAGAAGCATATGTGATCGTAAGTTCCGGGTTTTCATTCACGATTTTCGCAAATACCCATGCGTCCTGTGAATCATCTGCCATGTGTACGGTCGGATCTTTGTATACCACTTCTCCTGCAACCAGATCCTCGTACTTATTTTCTTTTACCGTCCACTCTCCGGTGCCATCAGCATCCACATACAGATTGCTGTTTTCATCTCTTGCCACTTTGGACTCGGATAAACCGCCTGTCAGCGGATCATCATCAAAGTTTACATTGCCGACGGTAAAGGTGTTGGTGACAGTTCCGGTTGTGCTCGTCAGGTAAGCAAATGTGCTGCCTGCGCCGATTGCACCGATCAGGCTGATCGCTCCAAGCAGTGTGACTAATTTTGTTTTCTTCATAATTTCTGATCTCCTTTTTCATTTCATGATAATCTTTTCATTCTTATGTACTTTCCATTCTGTAACTTGCGGTTCCTGCCTTATCAGAAACCGTTTGTTACGATACTGTTTTATCACTCAATGGTCACACGGCGGTCATATATCAGAAATTTCAGCAACTGTTCTTCATTCCGTATTTAAATTTTTCTTCTTATCCTCCTCTAAAATATCCGGGATGAAGTTTAAGAGGATCAGCACGATCAAAACACCGCACACCACCGCAATACCGAGCGGTGTCTTTGCATAAATGGAAATATATCCAAGATACGGGATATGAAATGCATACACCCCGACGATCTGCTGCCATGCAACGGGAGCTGTATCTGCAATATTATTGGCGTCTCCCTGTGTGACAACGGTCTGTTCCTCCTTATCCACCGAAATGATCCTGTGCGTCACCAGCGTTCCCGCCGGAAGCTGATAAGTAACGACTGCTCCTTCCCTCGCCTCACTCGCGGCAAAATTTTTATCATAGACGATCGCCCCGACCGGGATCCCGGGTTCCATGCTGCCGCTTAAGACCGCATACTCATCATATCCAAGCATTTTCGGGACAAACAGAAAGCCTGCGATCACAAGCAGTCCGAGAAATACCACCATTGATAATACACTGCAAATTTTCCTTGTCATTTTCTTTTGCGCCTTTCTGACTTATTTGGTTACTTCTGCAAAAAATCCCTTCAAAACCGGAAGTTCCACTTGATCTTTGGCCTCATAACTTCCGGCAAACACTGCCTCCTGATAAACCGTGATATCGAAATTTTTTGTCACATTTCCAATTTTTACTGCATCAAATAAATTATCCGTGCTCTGCCCCGGTGCAACCGGACTGTTGTAGTAAAACCAGCCGTCCATGCCCTGATACCAGCCGGTTCCGTCACCGTCAGGATCATACAGCGTACGCTCGGTCGCAATGCTGTCCGCTGCCTTGCCTTTCTCCGAAAAAGCAGTTCCGTTCCAGGTGCCGTTTAACAGCGTCACTTCTGTCTGTTCCGGTGAGATCGTGATCCTGACACGGACAAATGCATCTGAAATTCCGGTGTTTTTCACGCTCGGATTTTTTTTCACGGTGCTGCCTGCTTTGATCCCGCCCTCAAACTCTTCCTCGATCTCAGTTGCCACTTTTGCCGCCTGAAACGTATTGGTCACCGTTCCCGCTGTTGCTGTGATAATTGCAAATGTTGCTGCTGTTCCAATAATTCCAACAATCAGTGCAATTGTAATCACAAATATTTTTTTCTTTTTCCATATTTCTTTCATACACACTGCCTCCGATTATTTACGCACATCTGTTGTGGAATGATTATCAACATCTGTCGTGCTATTTGCTTTTTCATGGATCACAAATTGATTTTTCACGGCATCTGTATCCGTGAGTTTTCCATCGCTTCTGGTCTTATTGTTTTTGGCTGTAACATTCACATAGTCTGCCTGCAAGTGTAAATCTGCCGCTGTTGTGACAAAGTCCTCTGCGTCAAAGCTGCAGGTCTCGTCTCTGCTGCGGATACCAACCGCAAATTGTGCGCTGTTTCCGGCAATCTGTGACGCACAGTTTGTGTCTGCGGTAAACTCTTTTAACGTAAAGCCCATCGTGTCAAGTTCTTCTACTTTATAGATTCCCTGCGCAAGTCCTTCCAGCGTCGTCTGCGCTTTCACATTGAACATTCCGGCTGTCGTGGTCTGATCCTCTGCGCTGTTCTCTCCAAACCTTAACGTCTTATAATAAACATCGCCTGTCGTCTGATTGGTGATCTTAAATGTAAAAATCGGATCCCCCTCACACGCTCTGATATCTTTTTTACTGATTTTCTTTGTGAGTATCAGCGTTCCTGTTTTCACTTTTACATCATATTTTCCTGCATAGGCTTCCCCGTCCGCGTGCGCTGCCTCCACCTGTGCCTCATTTTTATAGATCACACCGTTTAACGTGGAGTTTGCGTTGGAATCGTCTGTCGCTTCCTCCACCGGCAGAAATGCTTTTGCGTAATACGTGGTATCCTGTTTAGGTCTCTCTTTTTTCAGGTTTTCCTGCGTGATCTCCTCACGGCAGCCTTTGTCCGTATAGAACATCAGATACACCTGTGACATTCTGGCGCTGTCCGCATCTTTCATGCGCACTGCCGCATCATCTGCATAGTTTTCCAGATTTTCCCCGAGGAAAATCGTATCTGCTGTGTCTGTGATCTGATACGCAATTCTCACATTCACGGTCGGCTGCGGCAATTCCAGCTGTGTGCCGCCAAAGCTTAAAAAGGAATTTGGATTTACATTTGTAGTCATATTATTTCCACCCAGACAGGATTCTTTTGCCACGATATGGATTGTTTTCTGCCAGCCGGAGGCGCTGTTTTCCTTCGGCTTTACTTCCTGATCAAGCCAGCTGATCGTCGTTGTGCCATCCTCATTGACCGTTACCTGTGCGCCATCCGCTCTCAGACGTTGGATCTCGGCATCTGTCAACTCAAATTCCGCATCAATAATGTCCGTCACCTGCACTCCGGTCAGGGATCTTGACTGTGTGATCGTGCTCTGGATGTTCTGAAAGATTTTATTTAACTCCTCCGCAGTATCCGCCGTAAATGCACAGCCGGCTGATGCCACTTTCTCTCCCAGCCATGTGGCAGTCTCGTTATTTAAACCAAGCCCTACCGTGATGACCGTATAGCCTGCCTCTTTCAGTTTCACCGCTGATGCTTCTGTCTCCGTTTTGTCATTGCTGTCCGAAGGCTCTCCGTCGGAGAACAGGATCACATATTTTTTGTTGTCATCTTCTGCCTTCTGCAATTCGCTGTATGCATGCTCCAGTCCTTTCTGTGGAGAGGTACCGCCGTCCGCAAAAAGCGCATTGACGGACTTTAACATCTCATTTTTATTTACTTTCGAAAGACTGTGGTTTAATTTGCCCTCGGTACTGCTGTTCCACCCATTGCCAATGCCATAAAAGGTGGCGATTCCGACCAGACTGTCCGGTGATGTATCGGAAATACCTGTCACAAATCCGCTGGCGGCGTCTTTTAACGCAGAAATCTTAGACGTCCATGCTGCCATCACATCACTGTCTGAAATGCTCTGATAACTGCCGTCCACATACTTTTTCCATTGTCCGTCGATATATTTTACGGGATACTTCGCATACACATTACCGGATACAGCCGCCGTTCCCATTCCGACACTCTTATCGTACGTCCATGGCCACCAGCCACTCTTTTCATATTTATTCCAGTAGTATACTTTATTGATATCCATCTGATTCTTCACACTGCTGAATTCTCCGATATCCTTTAATTGATTTTCACCGGACAAAATTTCATTCATCGAGCCGGACAGATCAAATACCATCATGGCATCCACTGTCTGTATTTTTTCAACTGTGCTCTGCGAGGTTGCGAGCGAACTTGCGTCAAGATCGATCTGATACTCTCTGTTCTCCCAGTCAGTCAGTTTCGCTGTCTTATGATATTCCACATCCTTCTCCGTAAAATCAACCGGCTTCTCCGGTGGGATATCCGGCACGTCATCGTCCACCACTTTGATCACGTCCGCATTCGGAAGCGTAAACTTCATGTTACAGTTTGCCTTTCCTGCACCGCGCTCCATATATAAAATGGTCAGATGATGTTCTTTGTTTTTGTCTGTCCTGTCAATATAGTTCCAGAGATCGGCCGTATCTGTCAGAGCGTCATGGATACCGCCAAGATCAATGACCACCTGTTTTCCATCCAGAATTACCCAGAGATCATCATCCCCGGTAAAAGAATAGTTCAGTTCCCCGATATAATCTCCAAGTGTAAAGGTTACGTCATAGCGGATTCCAAAATAAAAATTATTATTTCCAAATGGCAGGAAATCCGCCCCCGCAGTTGCTGCCACATTGTCCTCTTTGTCTAAAACTTCTTTCAGTTCGTAAGTGTCACCACTTTGTGAAAATTTTAATCTGTATCCTTCTTTCACTGTCAGACCTTCTGTCTCTGCCGCAGCTGCTCCGTCTTTCGGAAAAACGCCCGGTTCATTCACACTGAAAAGAACTTCTTTGTAATCATCACTTAACCCGGTAACAATCCCTGTTTTTTTCGCATTTTCTCCAGTTCCTCCGGTATACACGTTGATATGCTGGTCGTCTGTGGTTCCGTTTTGACCTGTTTTTTTCGTGACGGTGTCATATTGATTTTCACTTAAATTCTGAGATACCGTTCCGACCGTGAAACGGTTGTCTTTTTGTTCAGACGGATAGTTGGAATCCGCATTGATACTCAGATCCGCCCTCTGCTGTCCGGCTTTGTCATAAGGGATCACCTCGTAGTCATAAAACGATGCCTCACCGATATAGTCCGTATTTTTTGCCTGATAAAAAACTTTTACAACACTGTCCTCATGGATCTCAATGTTTTCAAGTTCACTCTGGGAAAATGTTTTTCCGTTTACCTGCACATGATCCACATCCCAGTTTAACGCCTTATTGTAGTCGTTGATCTTTGCTCCCGGTGCCATCGTGCAGACATCATCGCTGTAAATTTTTGCACTCTGCTCATCCTGCGCCTGATATTTGCTGTTGTCATAATGTTCGATGGTCACGGTCACGTTGTTATCTCCATGATTGACGATGACATATTTTGAAAAATGATCCGTGCCAAATGTCACCTCGCCGTCGGCAGAAGTGTTCGCATTCATATCCAACATCTCATTTTTTGTCTCATCAAAATGATACACGCTCGCCGAATCGCCCTCTTTCACCTGCGCAAGCGATAACTGCACCTGCACGGTTGCCCCTGGCTCCACTTCTTTTCCATCTTTTACAAAGGAGATGTCATACGCCACAACCTCTTCTTTTTCTTTCGACTCGCCCTCCATCGCTTTATCGATGGATGCTTCCATTTCTGCTGTGACGGCTACCGGTGCCACGACAAGCTCTGCGCCTGCCGGAAGATCGGTCTCATTCGAAAGTGTCACGACCACGCGGACTGCGTCATTGGAATAGTCGAAGACGGTTTTTAATTCCGGTTGTTCTGTCTCCTCTGTCTCCTCTGTTTTCTCCGTCTCCTCGATTGCTTCAGTCGCCTCAGTGCTCTCTGTGTTCTTGACTTTTTCTGTATCTCCCGTTCCGTCTGAATCTGATGATTGCTTATACTGCCCGCTTACATTACTCTCTATGTCTGACAGATCCGCTGCATTCGAATCACTGTCTGCCTCTGACACATTCTCTTCCTGCCCTGCATTTTTTGTCTCCTTCAACATCTCTGTGGAAACTTCCGCAAAAACATCCGTGGTATCTACACTTGTCGCATTGGTGACGGTCACATTGGATGTCAGCAACGTCAAACATAGCAGGAATGCTAAAACTTTTTTTACAATGGATGCAAATCTCATATAATCCTCCTTGCTTTTGCCCTTTGATCTACTGTTTTCTCTTCCAAAGATTTCATCCGGTGTATTTGCTTAAAATATTTTCTGTTGTTTTCACTTTTTCTATATTGATCTTGATTTTCAGATTTCGGTAAATTTTATTGTCCTGATAAAATTTTGAAATAATCCGGTTTGCGACCAACATTCCACCCTCATAGGTACATGCGGAAAGCAAAATCACATACTGCGAATCGCTGAACTGTGCCACCGCGTCCCCAGGACGGAGCGATTTTTTCAATGTCTCCACAAGATGAGGCATCGCATTGCGGATGCGGAACAGATTGACATCACTGACCTTGCTTCCGGTATACTCCCCCGCCTTTAAGGTCAGAAGCAGAATATATTCATTTTCATCAAAACGCGCTGTCTTTCTCACCTGAAGCCTGCAAATTTCCCGAAAGACCGGATACCCGCACAAAAACGCTCCCGCTGGATTCTGTTCTGCAATATCCTGATGTACCTGTGCAATTCCCTGCACATTTCCGCTTTTATTCTGTCTCAGTAATTTGTCATAAACGCCCTTTAATTTTGACAGTTCACAGATTCCGAGCTGCTGCTGCAACATCCGGCATGCATTCTCGTACACTTCCAGGGCAGAACCAATTTTATTTTTTCCTGCCAAAGCCTTGATCAGATAACAATATAACTCTTCATCGAGACTTTCCTGCTGAAGTGCCTGACTGCAAAGCTGCTCCAGATTCTCATATTTTTCCGCGCGGACATAACATTCGCACAGATACCGGCCGCAGTTTAAATACAAAGAGTGATAATAAGTATTCAGCATCATCACCCAGTGCATATCTGCAACTTTTGTCATGAAATCACCCTGATAAAGTGCAAGCGCCGCTTTTAGTTTCTGGATTGTCTCACCCTCTGAAATAGGTTTCTGCTTTGCAAATTCAAACATTTGTTCGAATCGTTCTGCATCCACTGCCACTTCCAGTCTGGGATTCCAGCGATAGGAACCATGATCGGTCAGGATAAAGTCCTCTTCTCCAAAGTTTTTCTTCAGAAGAACTCTCAGACGATACATCAGATTCTTCAATGCCCCTGCCGGATTTCCCGTTTCTTCCTCCTGCCACAACGCATCCGCCATGTCATAAAACGTCAGTGTCTGATTTCTGTGAAGAATCAGATACGCCAGTAAATTTATCATTTTCGGAGATCGTATTTCTTCCTCATTCACAATATGTTCTTCATTCCTTATCTGAAATTTCCCCAGAGTACGAATCGTCAGCATGCAGTTCTCCTCCTCTTTTCCGGCTCTGACTGCCAGATTTTTCCTGTAAGTCTAACATGCATGTATTGCTATAAAGGTCGAATACTGTACCTAAAAATCCTGGTTACTTCGACTTTTTTCTATTTTTATATATAAGGAAAACAATCAGTCCCACAACAAAAACTGCCGTGATACCGCCAATCACCGGCACTGCCACAGGTACGGATGCTGCATCGATCTCCTGCGCTGCAAGGTCTGCATCGTTCCCGTTCACATCATCCTCTCCTGTGTTCGCCAACGGTGTCTCGCTCTCTTCGATATCGACAGCTCCATCATTCCCATCTCCATCCACCAACGGTGTCTGCTCCTCCGGAATTTCAACATTGCTATCGTCTACGGTCTGGTCTTCATTATCATCTGCCGGAGCATTTACCGCATTGTCCGCCGCATTATTTGCTGTATTGCCTACCGGCGCATTCACTGCATTTGACGCATTATTTACTACATTTGCAGTAAATCCTGTCGGCTGGGAGGTTCCGGGAACGATGACCGTCTCCTCAACCTCGTTCACAACTGTCTCTGTCCGTGTTGTGCCCGGAACCACATTTGTCACCGTGCTGGTGATTGTCTCCACAGCCCCGGTGTAGCGGTATTCAAACGTTGCCGTGTTCTCTTTCCCTTTTTCCAGTTTTATAATTTTACTGCTCTCTGTCGGTGTATAATCCGGAACAGTCACCGGAATGACCGTGATTGTTTCCTCTGCATTTCCATAGGTGATCTGCGGAGCCGCAATCTGTTCCTTTGTCTGACTGTCTATGAAACTCACCGTATAGGAAACCGGATTGATCAGACGTTTATAATCCAAAACATACTCTGTATTCCGCTCCACCGCAGTTCCCACAACACCGTTAAAAGCTTTCAACCCATATGCTGCCTCTTTTTCATAGTGCAGGCAGTTAGAAAACCATGATGTCAGCCTTGCATCACTTTCCCAGCCAGGCACTGTGAAAGCAAGTGAAACTCCCTTTACAGCTTTTACCTTAATATAATTTTTTGTCACTTCCATCCCTTCGGAAACAGTGATCTTATCTATATCAAAACAAGCAATATTTCCTGCACGGAATGTCACTGTATACATTCTTTTTTCCACCACTTCTTTCTCTTCCGAAGCTTTCACCGTTGTCATTGGAAGCACCAGCGCCATGAAGATAAAAACCGTAAGAAAGCCCGTAATTATTTTTTTTACTTTTTTCATGACTTGCGCTCCACCTTTCTTTTTTTCACTGCGATACTAACAATCACTATACCTGCCACCAGAACTCCTGCAGATACCGTCACTGTCAGAGGATCTCCTGTCCTGACACCATTTGCCAGTGGAACAAGCTGTTCTGTGACAGTCTTTGGAATCACTTTCTTTACAACCTTTGTCACCACATTGTCTTCTCCGTGCTCCGTCACATAATTTGTGATCACAACCGGCTTTCTGTCGTCTGCATAGTACGCCCGGAATTCAAATTCCATCGCACCTGCTGCACGCGAATAATCAATTCCATCTGCGCTGTCCATGCCCTCGCCGTCTAAGGTCAATGTCACATAGACATCCGCCGACTCCCCCGGATCCAGAGCTGTCATATAACGATACTCATTCAATTCTGTAATTTCTGCTAAACCTTCGGCACTTGCCACATTTTCCGCATATCCACCGGCATCTGCATCCAGCAAAGATATCCTTCCGGTATCATTGCCGATCTCCACCTGAAACTCATATGCTCCGCCAGACGCTTTTCCTGCTTCTTCCAAAGCATCCGTTGTCTTCTGCGAAATAAAAAAAGATGCCTTATGACTGTTTTGATTCTCGATTTTAATGACAACGGTCCTGCTGTCTCCGGGTGCCATGCCATCAAAAGCACCGGCAAGTTCTGTCTTATCTTTTGTATACACAAGCTGATTTTCCTCTGTCAGCTGCACAGTCTGAATTTCCGCCGCACTGACCACCGATGAAAATCCACAAGTCCAAATAAGCAACAGAACGGCTGCTATGTTTTTTATTTTCATATGATCCAATCTCCTTCAACCGTTATCTTGTTTCTGAAACAGACAAAATCGTTCCATTTTCATCAAACTCCGGGAACACACCAAGCTCTGCTGCGATCGCATCTTTTGCGTTATTCGCCTGAACTGCCGTAACTTCGTATTCTAACGTATAGACTGCATCTGCAAATCCATTTCCCATAGATTCCTTAAAATAAATTCCGTCCATAAAGTTTGTTGTCGTCTGTTCTGGAGCCAGCGGCTTTGTGTAGTACATCACCATCTGCTCATCATCCTCATACCCGATGATCCAGTCCTGATTATGTACATAGATATCATCCGCCTCCCCTGCACTCACAAGTCCGCCGCTTTTTGTATCCCATGCATGATAAATGACTACTTTTACATACACATCATAACCATCCGGGATATCGTTTTGTACTGCCTTCGGCATGATGATCGTTTCCCCCGGCACGATCGTAACCGGTTCTTTTTCCCCGCCGTCTGCCAGTGCCACAGGTTGATCCCCGATCACCGTGACTCCCACACTCTTAATGGAAATATTTGCCACTGCCTTTTCACTTTTTGTATTCAGAGCTGCAAGCGTTCCGCCAACCATCGTTGCCAGGATCAATACTGCAGCGATTCCCATAAGCATGTATTTTTTCTTCACTCTCCATCTCCTCCGCTCATCCATTGAATTTTTTATAAATCCTTGTGTTATTATAGGTATCCCCGGTCACACAATGGTCACACGAATATTTTATGCAGCAGACCGCACGAAAAATGCACTTTGTTTCTTCAAGTACGCAAAAATACCTCCCGGCAGGTTCGGGGTTGTTACCCGTATCTGCTCAGGAGGTATCCTGTCATTTCAAAAATATTGATTTTTCTTCACATTTTAAGCAATCATTTTATATCCACTATCTCACATAGATATTGGAAAGATTGTCTAAAATCTCTCCTGCAACATCCGGTTTATTCATCGTGTAAATATGCACATGATTGACACCGTTGGCGATCAGATCAATGATCTGCTCTGTTGCATATGCAATTCCCGCCTGACGCATTGCTGCCGGGTTGTCTCCAAACCTGTCTACGATCGCAAGAAATCTCGGTGGAACCATATTGCCGGACAAAGATGTGATGCGTTTGATCTGGCTTGCGTTGGTGACAGGCATAATGCCTGCTACAACCGGAACATCTATTCCTTTTTTTAATGCCTTGTACATAAAATTGTATAAAATGTTATTGTCAAAAAACATCTGTGTGGTGAGGAACTCGCATCCTGCATCCACTTTCTCTTTCAAATGGTCGAGATCTTCAAAAATCGTTGCTGCTTCCGGGTGTCCTTCCGGGTAGCATGCACCACCGATACAGAAATCACCCTGTGCTTTGATATCTGCGATCAGTTCACTTGCGTGCTTGTACTGATCCGGCAGCGGAAAATCTGCATTTGCAGGAATATCGCCACGGAGTGCAAGGATATTCTCGATATTTGCTGCCTTTAACTCCTCAATGACAGATGCCACCTTTTCTCTGGTGGAAGAGGCGCAGGGCAGATGTGCCAACGCCGGAATGTTATTGTTACGTACTTCCTCTGCAAGCTTTACCGTATAATCAGATGTTCCACCTGTTGCGCCGTAAGTGACACTCATATATGCCGGCTTTAATGCCGCCATATCTTTTACGATATTTTTATAATTTTCCAGCTGCGCACCCTGTTTTGGTGGAAAAAGCTCGCAGGAAATCGTCACTTCATCTTTGTTTAATAATTCTGTTAATCTCATCTTTTTGTTCCTCAATCTTCTTTCTTATATATTAAAAACTTCTCAGTTTATCCGTTCCATCATCCACCGTATTCTCGATTTTTCGTATCTCTACAAAATAGGAATAGTTATCGTTTACTTTTACTTCGCAGCGGTCACCTATTTTGTGTCCCAACAATGCTTTTCCGAGAGGCGATTCGTTACTGATCAGATTTTTCAGGGAATTGCCGCGGATGGTTGTGACAATTTTATAGGTTTCTTCCTCGTCATCATCCTCAAAATAGACGGTAACGGTATTGTTCATTCCGACTTCATCATCCGCAGAATCCGTGGAAATAATCTTTGCCGTCCTGATCATTTTCTCCAGATAACGGATACGGCTTTCATTCTGATTTTTGTCTTTTTTTGCTGCATGGTATTCAAAATTTTCACTGAGGTCGCCATGTGCACGTGCCTCTTTGACTGCTTCCAGCGCATTTTTTCTCACAACCAGCTTTCGGTACTCAATCTCTTCTTCCATTTTTTTTATGTCCTGTTCGGTCAACTCGTCATACATGAATCCCAACCTCCATTTTCCATCTCTATCGGTACTGATCCTGTACCATTCTCATTATGATCTGCAAATCTGTCTCTTATAAAAACACCTGTTCTAATGCGATTTTCTCCGGCAGACAGCGTTCGATTGCACTCCCTTTCCGGCAGACAGACAGCCAGACGTCACGTTTGATGTTCCATGTTTTCAGATAATATTCTCCCACCTGTTCTTCCATCGTGGAAAAAGAATCCAAAGACATTGCGATCCCTGTTCCAACCGCCTTGATGTAGGCTTCCTTCCTCGTCCATATTCCGGTAAAAGCCTCATCCGTCCAACATTTTTCCAGATATTTTCTCTCATCTTCTGCAAAAAAACGCTGTGCGATCTTCTGTTTTCCGGTGCGCATCAGCTCTACATCCACACCTATATCCTCTGTGCCAAAAGCTGCTGCCACATACATGCCCGAATGGCTGAGGTTAAACATAAGCGGAAGCCGTTCTCCCTGTCCTGTCCCAAGATACGGCTTCCCATTTTCACCATAAACGAATCTTACCTGCTGCAAAGACCGTGTTTGTCCGGTCTGCTCCAACTCTGCTGCAGCAGACGATCCCACAGGTATTGTCTGCGTGTAACCATACTGCCGCAGACCGTATTCCAATAACAAACCTGCCCCAAAGGCACGAAGCCTGTCATCTTCATTTTTACATTGTTTTATTTTCTGTTGTCTGGCGCAGCACAAAAACTCCCACAACTGTGGTTGATCTGATCTGTCACGCAAGGCACTGATATCTGAATAAAACACACGCAGTTTTTTTTGCTTATCCACTACTTCTGATGCTCCTGCAGAACTTCTTTTTTTCGCCTTGTGGAATCCCAGACATTCTGCACACGTCTGGTCACGATCTCCGGAATAAACGGTTTTACAATGTAATCGCTCGCTCCTAATTCCATCGTCAATACCTGTTGTTCTGTTGTATCATCCGCTGTGATGATCACCACCGGAATATTTAAGATCCTTGGATCATTCTTCCTTTCCTGCATAAAAGTCTGTCCATTCATGCCAGGCATCATCAGATCTAACAGGATCATATCCACTTTATAATTCTGTTCCTCTAAAATACGAAGTGCTTCTTCCCCATCTCCTGCCTGCAGGATACGGTAATCTGTTTCAAAAATACTCTCCAGCGATGCCCGGTTGATCTCCATATCATCCACGACAAGCATGGTTTTCTCGTTTACCTCTTCTTCCATCAGTGCAAGACGGTACTTTGCAAGTTCATTGTCCATCTCCCGCTGGACCGTGATATCGTCAATGCAGCCAAAAATAATATGGCGATCCCCTACCCTGTTAATATACTTCAGGCGGAGCTTGATCCAGATTTCCCTGCCAGACTCGAGAAAACGTTTCACTTCACATTCCGCAGTACTTTGATTCTCCACAACCTGTGCAAAAGTATCCATAAACCTTTCTCTGTCAACATGATCAATGGATCCCTCAATCTCTTTGTGCACACGGTCTGTGTCATGATAACCAAACATGTCAAAATAAGCGTCATTTACACGCACCACTTCAATATTTCCGTCGCTGTACTCATAAATTGCGGCTGCCTGCATCATGTTGGAGAAAATCATTTCCATCTGCATATTCGCCGTCCATATGGCATTCGTGTCGTTGGATGTTCTCCTTGTCTCATCATCTTCAAAGTATGGCTGTTCATACAACAGCTTTTCATATTCTTTTACCGGCATTGGTCTTGCAAAATAAAATCCCTGCACATATTCGCATCCGATGCTGTGCAGAAACGATACCTGCTCTTTGCGCTCCGCACCCTCAGCTACGACCGGCATGTTCAGCCACTTTGCCATGCGGACTACCGATGCCAGAATGTTTTCACTCCTGCCATCATCTCCGGAGCCATCCAGAAACTTCATATCAATTTTCAGGACGTCAACCGCAATATCTTTTAGTACATTCAGCGAGGAATAACCACTTCCAAAATCGTCCATCAAAATAGAAAAACCTTTTTTCTGAAGCTGTTCCATCATCTCTTTGATTGCTTTTGGGTTTCCTGTATATGCACTCTCTGTCAGTTCTAACTGCAGCCATTCCGGTGGAATATTGTATTTTTCTGTCAGTCCACAGATCACATCCACAATTTTTGGATTATAAAGACTTACACGCGAAATATTGACGGAAACCGGAAATATTTTTCTTCCCTCATCTCTCCATCCCGCAAGCAGCTGGCATGTCTTTTCCCAGACATACTGATCCAGCTTCAGGATAAAACCGTTCCGCTCAAATACCGGGATAAATTCTCCCGGCGATATCATCCTGCCATCTGCTGTGATCCATCGCACCAAAACCTCTGCTCCTGCAATGGAATTTCGCTGAAGTTCATATTTGGGCTGCAAATACAGCACAAACTCTTCGTTCTTCAGCGCATTCTTCATATTGTTGATGATGTGCTGCTCCTTGATGATCTCCTCGCTCATCTCTTTTGTGTAAAAGAAATAGTTCTGGATATAATTTCCCTTACAGTTTTTGGATGCAAGATTGGCTTTGTCATACATTTCGTTGATGGAAAGATCACGGTTTTTCACAAGATATATCCCAAAGAAAGGCGTGATATCAAAATCCAGAGGATATTTTTCCATCTGATTCGTGAATTTCTTCACAAAGTCTGTGATCTCTTTCTCATTATCATAAGAAAAGCATACCGCAAAAATATCTGCCTCAATTCTTCCATAAGTAATATAACGATATTCTTTTTCCACATTCTGCAGATAATCTGCCATATACTTTAATAAATTATCACCCTCATCCATTCCAAAAAAGGAATTGATCAGCTGGAATTTTTCAATATCGATCCTGATGAATGCAAAATCTTCCGTACCGAAAATATTCAGCATATTTCTCGTATTATAAAAGAACTTTGATTTGTTCAAAATGCCGGTAAGCACATCATACTCCGCACGGTATTTTAATTCATCATCCACTCTCATCTGACTGCGCTCGATCACATTCTTTACACGAAAACGCACGATCGTCGGATCATAAGGTTTCCCCATAAAATCCCATACTCCGTATTCCAGACACTTGCACTCGATCTCATCATTGATGCCTCTCAACATCGCGATCACAGGTATATTCTGATATCTTACATCTTTGTGAAAAATTTCTAAGAGTTCCAGTCCGCTCATGTCCGGCATGATCAGGTCAAGAATGATCACAGTTACCGCCTGATACTTCTCCTCTAAAACTGCTAATGCATTCTGTCCATTTTCTGCTTCAAGCACGATATAATTGTCATTTAAAATTTCCCGCAATGCAGTCCTGTTATGTCTTGCATCATCCACAACTAATATTGTATGTTTTCTTGTCATAAACCTTTGTGCCAGTCCTTCTCCATTTGTAGTGGTTTCAGCCACCTGTCAAAATCTTTTTTCTTCCGTACATACCATATACTTATATGATAACAGACTTATTTTTTCTTTTCAATACAAGAATTTTTATCTGTCATTCACTTAAAAATCCATGTAAGAGAGATACAGTTCCTCAAAATCATTTTCTTCTGCCAGATTGATAACGTCTGCCATGGTCTGGATTTTTTCAAGTTCTTCTTTTGAAATTCTGCCAAGTAAAACCTCTTTTGTCCCTGCAAGAACTGTATTTCCGGCCGGGATCGTTTTCATCTCCAGTTCTTTCGGGATCAGGCCAATCCCTGCCGCCTTTTTGATATCTATCTTTGTTCCAAATCCACCTGCAAGATAACAGTCGTCCACTTCGTCAAACGCAATACCCGCTTTTTTTACTAAAATATCCACTCCTGCGCGGATCGCCGCTTTTGCCATCTGAAGTTCCCGGATGTCATTCTGTGTGAATTTTACTTTTTCTGCCAGCTCATATCCGGTGTCAAAATAAAGATCCGAATATGTTCCATGTTCATCGATCATCTGATGCTCCCGGAGTTCATACACCAGATCGATCATACCTGTTCCGCAGATTCCGATCGCCTGCTGTTTCTTATTTTCTCCATCTGTTTCACCGATCACCTGAAATCCGGCTTTTCCTGTCTCCTCCATGAAAACATGGGAGATCACTCCCGGAATGCTCGCCATGCCACAGGAAATATTTCCGCCTTCAAACGCCGGTCCTGCAGACGTGGACGTCACATACATATGACGGCAATTTCCAAGCACCATCTCCCCATTCGTTCCTATATCCAGCAGCAAATGATATCCTTCGGATCTGTTCATATTCATTTTTTCAATGCCAGCCATGATATCAGCCCCTACAAACGCTGAGATCCCAGGCAAAATCACAACTTTTGTATCCAATTCTTTCATTCCAAGAAAATCCGCAGCACTGCCTTCCATCCATGAAAGGTCAACTGGCAGAAAAGGCGCCACACCCAGCGTCTCACATGAAAATCCGCGAAGCAGATGACACATCGTTGTGTTTCCTGCGATCACGATCCTTTGTATCTGTGCCACATGGATTCCCTCTTTTTCTGCAAGTTCACCGACCAGCTTCTGTAAATCCTGCCGGATGCAGCGCTGCATCTCCCATTTTTTCCCATTGTTAGAGGCATCTATCCTTGAAATCACATCTGCACCGTAGGTTCTCTGATGATTGACCGATACTGCGGTCTGACAGTCCGCTTCGGTTTTCAGGTTCACTAACAAGGCTGCCAAAGTCGTGGTGCCGATGTCGATACAGATTCCATAAATTGCATTTTCTGTTTTCTCTGCCGTTCCTTCTGCTGTATTTTTCAGAATTTCTTCTGTTCTCTGATTCTCCCACTGCGAAAGGACTTCTATCGTTTCTTCCAGTTCCGGAATTTCAACTTTGTATTCTTCCGTTGGATATGACTGGCATGCCAGACGATAGCCTTGCTCCAACTGCTTTTCCGATAAAAACTCTCTATCCTGCTTCGTCGGTTCTGTTGCTCCGCTTTTGTACCGCACAATACATTTTCCGCAGATTCCATTGCCATTGCATGGAGCACTGATGTATTCATTTTTTTCCTGTAACATTTCCAGAAGATTTTTCTGTTGTTTTGATCTGTCTATAATCATTTTTTCCTTTACCCTGAAAAATCAACAAATCAGCACAGCTTCCTCGATGGAAACAGTGCTGATTTTTGTATTTTATAGTTTTTCAACTACGACTTTGCAACGTTTTTTACAGAATGCAATTCCGTATGCAAGAAGATCGTTTCGTCCATCCTCACGGAGTTCTGCGTCATATCTGTGATTCTTAATCTGCTCCATAGCTCGTTCACACGCCTTGTCAAGTTCATTCATGGAATGTGCGTATTTCAGTTCTATCACGATTCCAACATCTGGATTCTTAGGCTTAAGCAAAATATCTGCATATCCATCACCAGATTCTCTATTCGATTTAACCGCCCAGCCCGAATAATTTTTTAAAATACCGATCAGAATACCATGATAAAAAATCTCTTTTTCTTCGTTTCTTGCTTTCGTATCTAAAACGCTGATTGTTTCGCCAAGAAACATTGTAAGTTCCCGCTGGATGTCATCTGTCTTTCCTTCAAGAAAACCCCTGTTGATTTTTTCCGTAGATGCGTGGTCATTCGCAACTACCTGGTCAAACCAGTCACGGATTTGTAAAAGAAAGACTTCCCTGACTTCCTTGTTTGGAATGATCAATCTATACATCCCATTTTCTACATCACCATTTTTTGTGAGATATCCGGTTGTAAAAAGAACACTCCACAAATTATCAATGCTGTTATCAATCTCGTCGTAGGTCAGATCCAAACGGATTCTCTTTTCGACTGCCTCTCCCACAATCAATTGTTCGATTTCATCCTTTGTAGTTTTATCTGCCATGTCGATAAATCGTTTTACAAGATCATTTCCACTACTGTTAATCCAATATGCCTTTGGCTGCGATTTAGCCTCACTTACCAAATCGTCAACATAATTGATTACATCCCATGGGCAATAAATATCTGCATTACCAAAACGATAGCCATCATACCATTCCTTCACTTCTGTGAAATGTTTCTGCAGATTGTAGTCTTCCAGCAATTTTTTTACTTCTTCATTCGTAAAGCCGAATTCTTCATCATATCGAACATCGTCTGCCGAATAAACCTTAAAATTATTCAAGCCAGTAAAGATGCTCTCTTTGGAAACCCGAAGGCATCCTGTTAATACAGCAAACTGTAGAAAATCATTTGTTTTAAGTGCTTCACCGAACAATCCACGAATAAGTGCCACCATTTCTCTATAATAGCCATGCTGAAAGGCCTTATCAAGTGGAACATCATACTCGTCGATCAAAACAATCGTTTTCTGACCATAGTGTTGATATAAAAGTTCTGAAATTTTCTTAAGTGAGAATTTCAGCTTCGTTGCAAGAGTAGTTTCCTGTTCCCCTTGAAGTGAAATCAAATCACGATATATATTCTTTTCGTCATTGTCCAGTCTGCTACTGTTCAGCAAGAACTTAAATCGTCTCACCTCGCCAGCAATCAACTCACACAGGGCAGACCGTGCTTCTTCAAATGTTAGTCCATCTACACCTTTGAGAGACAGAAATATAACAGGATACTTTCCCATATATTCCTTACAAAGTTCTTCATTCTGCGAAATATAAAGGCCATCAAATAATGCTGTGTCTGTTCCAATCTCGAAAAAGCTCTTAAGCATACTCATATTTAAGGTTTTTCCAAATCGGCGTGGTCTGGTAAATAAATTCACTTTACTCCAATTTTCAAGAAGCTGCTCTACCAATTTTGTTTTATCCACATAATAAAAGTCTAACTTCCGAATTTCCTGAAAGTTCTCAAAACCGACTGGAAGCTTTTTTAATTCCTGCATATTTTACACACTCCTCCGAAGCTTTAGTCTTAGGATTGGGTTACATACAGCAAGGTAGACCTGTCCTAGTGTGGTTTAATTTTACCATTTAGTTTGACAAGTATCAAGCCGATAAGTCGTTGCTAAACAAAAATAACACCGATTTTCATATGTTAGTTTCTTTATGAACAAAAGCAAACGAGACATTTAAATGAATATTCAAAGAATCCGAGATTTGAGAGAAGATTCCGATTATACACAGGAATATATTGCAAAGCTTCTGAATGTAAACCAGCGCACTTATTCCAGATATGAAAATGGAGAACATGCAATTCCACTTACAATACTTTCTTTTCTTGCAGACAATCGAGTAGGAGGCGGTGCCTAACCGCCGTCCTCTCACACCACCGTGCGTACCG
>OGJA01000271.1_pt1 | contig 20417 bp, 15 predicted proteins | sample 1571951 | NCBI WGS metagenome assembly OGJA01 (sample SAMEA2582109, study PRJEB24529) | metagenome | biome: Human gut stool | place: China | collected 2011
ATCTCAGAAACAGCTACTGAAATAAAAAGATATTAACTCAGTCAGCGGGATTTTATAATTTTTTTTCCTATGTTTGTATAATTCATAATTCTAAATCTATCAGTATGGAAAACAAATACGTATTCATCAGTTATTCATCGGCCAACAAAGGCATTGCCGATGCCACCTGCCATATTTTGGAAGAATGTGGTATTCCATGCTGGATTGCACCACGCAACATTATCCCTGGCAAAACCTGGGCTGGTAACATTGTACAAGCTATCCGCGATTGTAGTCTCATGGTACTGATTTATTCCGAAGACTCTAACAGTTCCTCACAAGTGGCCAACGAGGTAGACAAAGCCTTTAGCCACGGCAAAATCATCATCCCTTTCATGGTCGACTCTACACCTATGAACGACGACTTTGATTATTACCTCTCGCGCAAGCACTGGCTGGTGGCCTATCCTGATTACAAAAAAATGCTCATGCCACTGGTAGAAGCAGTAGCAACCAATATAGGAATAGAGATTCAACGTCCACAATCCAAGGTCTCAAATTCAATATCTCGTAAAGAAGTCACTGCTGCCATCCCCCAATACGAGGTTGCCATAGAAACAGCTCGAAAATTATTGTTGAACTACGAACATGACACAGCCTTTGCTGAGCTAATACGTCCGGCGCTAGACGATTACAAAGAGGCACAATTTCTAGTACGCACTATCCTAACCACTTATTCACGTATGCAACGACTCAATGCATTCCGTTTCAAGTATGTTAAAGAAAAGGCTGATTCCGGGAATGCTTTTGCACAGTATATGATGTGTCGCTACTATACACACATTGAGCGCAATGAGGGTGAAGCTTACCGCTATGCGAATTTGTGCGCCGCACAAGGAAAAAGCTATGGCTACTTAGAACTTTCAATGGCTTATGAATTTGCCACTAGTGTAGAGCGAAGTTATCTGCGCGCACACGAACTGCTGGACAAGGCTGTAAACATGGATGATCCATTTGCAATGATGCGACTGGCTAAGGATAACTTGTATGGCTGGACGCGTAAGCGAAATCCCAAGCGAGCTTTTATGTTACTAAAACAATGCATGGAAATAGGTATACCCGAAAGTTTTGAAGTGATGGGTAATATGTATAATGAAGGAGACGGTGTGGAATGTGACAGAAAACGAGCGTTGGAACTCTACCAACGGGCGCTGGACGAAGGATATCTGGAAGCTTACAACAGCATGGCCTGGTACTATCTGGTTAATATGGAAACGTTTCAGTACAGAGACGATGCAGAAATACAGCAGGGTATCAGCTTGCTACGTAAGGGTATAGAATACGGAGTGGCAATGTGCCTGTCAACCTTAGCTTATTGCCACCAAGAAGGTATAGGAGTACTTAAAAAGACTGAGCAGGCCTTCCGCTGGTACAAAAAAGCAGCCGAGGCAGGTGACCCTGGTTCTTACTTCAATATAGGATGCATGTACTATTACGGAAACGGATGCCAGGAAAATAACGCTGAAGCCTGGAAATGGTTTATCCGGGGAAGCCAAATCCCCTTTGGCAGTTGCTTTTATCAGTTAGGGCTCATGTGTCAGGAAGGGTATGGACAGGATGGAAAGACCGTAGCTGACTGTGTAGATTATTATGAAGAATCTCTCCGTATAGGAGGAGGCTATGCCAGCGAATCAGCACTGAGACTCTACAACATATTCCGTACGCGACCGCTGGAAACCAATCCTCTGATGCGAGACGATGAAAACACTTACTACTACGACTGGGCGCCCAAAGATAACCACCGAGCAGTTAACTACTTGAAGCAGGCAGCTGGTATGAGCGATTACTCTCCCAAGATTTACTTCAAATATGGGGCAATTCTCTGTACCGAAGGACACGGGTTTACCGATGAGTTCGAGGGAATACGCTACCTGAAACTGGCTGTTGAAAAAGGCGAGCCGCGGGCAGCAGTAATGCTAGCACAAATCTACGAGAAAGGAGAACTAGTAGACAAAGATCTGGAAAAGGCACGCGAATATTATCAGCTGGCTGCCGATAAGGATTGCGGTGACGGATATGTCGGCTTAGCCAAAGGGCTATGCTCACAGATAATGGGTACTATTGATGAGCCCGACGGCGAACTGCCTGATATAGATAAAGCTACCAAACAAAAACTTATCGGACAAGCTTACGAATATGTGTGCCAGGCAGACAAACTGGGCTGTAAGGCAGTCTGCCCGCTGGAAGAAACCATATCAGCCTTCATGCTTGAAGACGAACTACTGACTCCAGCCGAGCGTAACCACCTGGTAGAGATGAATAACAAATATGCTCGACTGGGTAACCTACAATGCATAGTAGACCGTGGAGTGATGTTCCACATAGGAAGACTGACAAAGCCCGACGTAAACAAAGCCATCGAAGCCTATCAACAAGCAGCCCGTCTGGACAAGGAATGTGCAGCCAAGAACCTGGGCGACTTGTATTCTGGCAAAGAAGAAAGCCTGCCAGCCGAACGGCAAGACAAGTCCACAGCCGCCTACTGGTATGAAAAGGATAGCAGCAAAGATTCTCAAGCAATAAGTGCCCGGTTACGGGAAGAAGGACACCAGGTGGTGATAAATTCTGAACACGTTTTCTACGAAAAAAAACGGTCGGAGCATATCAAGTGGATATTCCCTTATTTATGCGACCCAGCCTTTACATCCGCTTCTTCCAAGTTGCGCATCTTCGAGTGGGCCAACTTTGCTAAAGGACCGTTGGCCGAGGGAATACCCCAAAATGCCGATACCGATGTCCGTTACTTGCCTAAGGAGTTAAACGACCTTTTTAAAGCCTATGTAAAATTGTACAATCTACTTTCGAAAACTTATGGATGGAGTAATTCTTTGTTGCCCCGACTTAGCAAGGACGATTTTTTCCCCTATCTTTCCATGCCACATCTACTGGAAATAACACAAATGGTCTATCGAGCTTGGAATGCCCACGTGAAACACGGAAAAGACAAGTGGTTACAACAGCAAGCAACCAAGGTGGAACAAATCACCTTAATGCGACAAGATTGGGAATTCATATTGGACTTTGCAGAAAAATGCCCCGACAATGATTTGCAATTACTTCTTATTAGTGTAGTGGACATGTGTTACGGTCTAGAAGCCTTAGCTGAACTATATTGGCAACTGATTGCGTTAAACGATCTGGTAGAAAACGCCGAGAATGCCAATTTCCATTTGCCTGAAAGTTTTGTCAAAAAGATGGCAGATCTGTTTTTCGACGGTACCGATGTGCTCCCACGGAGCCGGACTGTTGCACGCCGCCTTTATGCGCAAATACCCTATTTGCCGGGTGTGGAAGAGAAATTGAAACAGTAAATATTGACTCTTAAACTATAAAATTACCGTGGGTAGCAAGTCTTACTATATTCTTTGCTACCCACAATAATTTATCTCCTCCTTCAAAATCGTATTATTAATAACTATCCTTTAACTAATCTTCCCCAACTTCTTCAAACGGCTGCGGATAGCCCCTTTAGTACGTTCAAACATCTCGGCAAGCACACTTATGCTGTTCCCTTCATCATACAGACGGCAAAGCAACTGGTCGGCCTCTTCTTCCCAAGGGATATAAGCATTTCCATGCTCGTTTCTCTTCTCTTCAAGGGTATAAGTCTTCTTTCTCTCCAGCTGAGCAGGCGAAGAAAACCCCTCGTTAGCATCATAACTCTGTTTTGACGGAATCACACCTCTTACACCACCTTTCGGATTGGGCACATCGCCCTTGTAGCGCGGAATCAAGTGCCGGAAGGCACTCATCCTGGCCAGCCAGCTTCCCGTTGCAGACTGGTATGATGTGTTCCAAAGCGAGCTCATTGCGGAAGCCTGTCTGGACAGAATCGTGCATAAGGCAATAAAATTTGACCTTAAAGGAGAGAGCCTAAGAAAGAAGTATTAACTTTGCCAACAACACTGAATACTAACTGGGGACTGAACGGATATCACCGGAAATGCTGAACGGGTATCCGCCGGAATATGCAGATATATGCTTCTAGCCAACAGCTGTTTCCTGGAATCTCCATTTTCAAATACCGGAGCATGATATATCTTTCCACATGCCTTGGCATGTGCTATCTGTATGGACTCTTCATCAAGTGCTTCCCAGCGGGCTTTAACCCTCATGTCCTGAACGGCTTCATAAGCGAGCTTCTGTACATGGAAACGGTCTGTAACACGACGGGCGGTAGGAAAACAGATACGGGCTATTTGCTCCATATTCGGAGCCATATCAAGTGTTATTTCTCTTACCTGAAAGCGCTTGCGTCTGGAAAGCTTCAGAAGGATGGATATAACAGTCTTTACGTCAGTGCCTTTTATGATGGCGATAATACTTCCAGCAGCTCCTCTTTTCTCCTTGTTTATCAATATGGTATATAATTCACCGCGCGAAAGACACACTTCGTCTATACCTACGTATGCTCCGATGTTTTTCTCAAACAGAATCCATTCTTCTGCGTGTGGGAGTTGGGGCCATTTCAAATATCCGCTCAGATGATTGCGATACTGTCTTTCAAAAAGATCACCGTCAATACCGAACAGAGTTCCCAAAAGCTTACAGCTGACAGGAAGCGTATCAATATAACTCTTTTAAAAAAGACGCAAATTCTTGCGTCATGCGGCTGCCTTGGGCAACCAGTTTCCAGTTACGGCTTACATAGCAGTCCTCATCCTTTAAAACCCATCGGCGGCGACGGATGTTTAGATATACCTTCTTTCCGCGGATTGGAAAGTCTTGTACGGTTATCGGATCATAAAAGCCCTTGCTCTCAACTTTGCTCTCAGAGTACTCTTTCGGAACTTCATTCTTCTCTTCAAGATAGATTGTTATTTCAGTACTGCTTTCCTTTACATCTGATATGTTGAAATAATCAAGAGTTCCTTCCGGGAGAAGGAGACGATAACCGTTTGTTTCCATTATATTTTATTTTTATTCTTGTAGGCAAAGATAATATTTATTGAATTAACCCCTCAAGTTTTTACGTTGATCCTATCTTAAATACTTCATTCTCGTTATCTGTTCGATAATCATCAACTTCATTATCAAACAAGACGCCACCCGGAAACACTAATTTTTGTAACCCTTGGCGTAACTCAAAGGGATCAACGTAATAATCTGAGGGATCTGTTGGTTAAGCATAAATTTTAGCTAGTCTGAACAAGCTGAGGGGTGCATTGAATCAACATAAAAAACATCAAATGTATATGATGATCCCTCATAAATTACCGGTAAGAGGAATCATTCATATACCAATTGTCACACATAGTTCCTTAAAACTTATGCTGATATTTTTTATAAAAAATCAGGAAAAGTAGTAATCCTATAAACGCAAATGGAACTCCACATAATGCAGGGTAGCGATATCCTTCGCTGACAGCCAGTCCACCAGCATAAGCACCAACCGCATTACCTAAATTGAAGGCAATCTGTACGCATGCACCTCCTAACATCTCTCCTCCAGGAGCTACACGAATAATCAGTACTTGTTCCGGACTGGAAACGGCAAACAAGCCGGCAGTACACAACGTCATGAGTATAGCTGCACACCATGGATTAGGCGAAAAGAAAAACAGCAGTAACAAAACCACACCAATCATACCCTGAACTACTGTTCCAACCTTTCCGGGCGTATAACGATCTGACATACGCCCACCGACCAGATTACCTACTACCATACCAAAGCCCGCCAGTACCATAAGAGCCGTCATACTACTGGTCTGGAAACCGGATATCTCAGTAAGCATCGGATTGACATAACTGTACCAGCAGAACACGCCTCCGTTACCCAATGCGGTTGCTCCGAGAATCAGCCAGGGCGCAGGCGACTTGAGGAAACGGAACTGCCCCTTAAACCCGTTATCCTTCAAATTTTCTACCTGTGGAACCCAACGATATATATAATATAAGGTAATCAGTCCCCAGAATACCACAAGCAAGAAAGTAACACGCCACGAAATCGTATGACTCAAGGAAGTACCCAAAGGAACACCAAACAAATTGGCAACTGTCATGCCTGCTATCATGATAGACACAGCCTCCGACCCTTTTCCTTCATCTGCCAGCTTACCAGCTACAATGGATGCCACACCGAAATAAGCACCGTGCGGAAGACCGGATATAAAACGACCAGCCATTAACACCCAATAATTGGGAGCAGCAGAAGCACAGAGATTTCCGATAATCATAAGCAGCACCAAGGCCAGCAATGTTTGCTTCAACGGTCGTTTGCGTGCCAGAATCAGCATCGGAGCACCACAGCAGACACCCAATGCATACGCAGAAATAAGATGACCAGCCACTGGAATACTAATACCCAAATCTTGGGCTACATAAGATAAAATACCCATCATGGTAAACTCGGCAATACCCAGCCCTAGTGTACCAAAAGCCAAAGCTATCAGACTCTTTTTCATTTTTCTGTCACTATAAAATCATTATTTCAAACCTATATTTTTTTAAGGAGTGCAAAATTACAGTTTTATTTATTCTTCGTAAACGACCTGAATAAAAAATAGAAACAGCCAATATAATTCATAAATTATTCTCTGTATTTCCTTTCAAATGATTCTGCAACAAACACCATAAATAATTTCTTTGAAAGAACATTTTTCGCTAACTTTGTTATTGAAGCAATTTAATCACGAAATATTCTTTACTAATTCAAGAACGAAGTAGTACCGAAAAGAATATTCACGTAAAACCCATAAAAATCAAAAGAAACATCACACAACTAGCTTTAACCTATTTCTAAATTTAATAAGCACACAGTATGAACATGAAATATGCATTAAGCAGTATTCTACTATGTTTCAGTCTATTTTGTCTGCCAAGCTGCAACGACAATGAAACTCCCGCCAACACTCCTGACGGAGAGGAAGTAGAAGAAGTGATCAAAAGTTACGATTGGCAACTGGAAGGTAAGTGGGAATATGCATCGAATAATGGCAATGATTTCTCCCGAACACTTGTTTTCGAGAAAGACGGTAAAGGCTCTTATGACGACGGTACGCTGGAATGGTACTGTTCCAACAATCATTTGTACATTGATTTCGACAACGGCAAATCCATCAAAGATTGTGACTATCTGTTTTATGGGGCAACTCTTCAGTTGAAGAGTCCTCAACTGTCATATATCCTCGATTGTCCTTTTATCGGTTCCTGGCTTGCAACCGATGCACACAACCATTTTACCGGCTCCACCTTCTATTATACTTTTGCCGCTGATGGCAATGCCGAGTGTTTCACCTTCAATACTTCCGGCATTTGGGAAAGTCAAAAATCCTCCTGGCTCAGGACTCAAGACGGTATCCAACTGCTATCTAATATGGCTACCAAAAACCTCATCTGTGAGGCGGATGCAGAAAAATTGACGATACAAGGCGACGGAGAATTCAGTCATACCAGTCCGTTCTATGGCAAATGGAAGTCTGTCTATTCACAGGACGGCATCATCGACGAAAAAGATGAGAATTTCTCCACCATCGAACTTTACCAAAGAACCGATGATGATTACTTTGTCTACTATGAGAAAGATAACAAATACGCCAGCTTCCAAGGTCCGATGTCTATCTTGCTTCCCAACAGAGCTTTATTAATAAATCCAGCCGATGGCAGTGATCCTCTGTTCCTCTATTTTCGTTTTTATTATTCAAAAGATTCTGAAAAGGTTTATCTGGAACTAAGCAAAGACAACTCATTTACAGAATATACAAGATATGAATTTGTAACAACATTATGAGTATGAAGAAAGCAATATTACTACCTATGCTGTGCCTCATCGCCTTATGTGGATGTGAAAAGAGCACTGAATTATCCGAAATTACCGGAAATCCTGAAACAGAAACGCCGGAAAACGGAAGCCTGACCTTTCAGTTGAATGCAGATAAGACAACCTGCAACTTACTGGATTTGACTACTTTCTCTATTTCGTTCAATCGTACCGTTTCCATGTGGGACATCTCCAATCAGTTTGATTCAATAGTATGGATAGTAGAAGACAAGGATAAAAATCTTCACTCATTCCGTATCATGGAACAGCAGGAAAAAACCTTTTTATGGAGTCACTGCTTTTATTATCCCGGCGAGTATAAGACATACCTGTCAGGATATAAAGACAAAGAAGAAACTTTCAGAAGTGAAACTATCAATCTGCAAGTTGTTACAAAAGACTTTTTAGGCTGGAAATGGAACGAATTTCCTGATGAGCCAGACCAGAAGAGAACGGGTACCGTAAACCTGTTCAACAGCGACTTTGAATTGACATATTATAACCATTTGTCCGACAATGGTGTCCCTGGGTGAAACCTCTATATATTTAATTCTGCCGGAGAAGACGAGCAGGTATTCTACGAAAAATCATCCGATATACTTTACCGCTACATAACAGGAATATACGGTGCTCCGTCCATCGACAAAAACTCTCCTGATCTGGCAGAAGCATATACTGCCGATTTTGATTATCATCATGACCATGCGACTCCTCTGGCTATTTGGGAAACCGACCAGACACGCATCGTACAGCTTCGGATTGATGACAGTTGGCCTATAGCTTATATTTATGCAGAACCGCTTTCCAGAAGATGATTTGCCTGAAAACAACAAATGACAATAATCAAACGGAAAAGAAACGATGTCAAGACTTCATTCTAGCATGAATAAACTTGACCTGAAGCTTAAAAGCCAAAGAAAATCTGATTAAAAGTCAGTTGTTCTACCAACCGAACAAAGAATGGTACACCCTTAAAGGCAAAAAAGATTCAAAATAGAGAAATTAGATAAACGTACTTATAACCTATAAGTTACAGCACACAAATCTCCTGCTTTAGTCTTCATTTATTTATATGACTAAAAGCAGGAGATTTTTTACTTTTAAGTTTCAATCTATACGATTGTTACTTAACCGTCTCTTTCAGGCCCTGTAGTTATAAACCATAATTTCCCGGAGGATTATTTTATTCTGACTTATCCTTTCTTTGGGTGTTATAAGTCGCCTGCGTATTAAACACAAAAACATCTTTTCTCAAAATGAGTCTTAATACACTTATAATATTACCCTCCTCATTATGATTAAGAAAAAAAACCTTATTTTTCAACTAATGTAATGCCATCCAGACAGAAATAGTTCGGAGTATTCATACCATAATCACCTGTATCGGTAGATTCCATTTCGAAAGTCACATATGCAGCATTAGCCAGCGGAGTCCAGTCGAACCACTCCCAAGTATTCACAACAGAACTCTTTCCATCACGATAATCGGCCAGATAGAAGGTACTTCTTCCAACTTCTTCGCCAGAAACTGCATGACCGATTGCAGTTACAGTAAAATAATCACCATCTTCGAAAGGACCTTTTACATATCCACTTCCATCATTACCATCCTTCACAGCTAAATAAGCATAAGTAGTATTAGTTATATAAGCTCCCTTGAACTGATATGTAGCAGCCTGTAAGTTAGTCAATTTAGTAGGATTCGACAAAGCTACAGTAAGATATACACTGCCATCCTTACCCTTTCCGGTTATCGCGCTGAGATTAGAATAGCCCGGAGTAGTTACATCGGTAGTATTGGTATAGGTAAATCCGCCACCAAAGCCCCAATTACTAAAGTAGCTGTTACATTCCACCAGCGATTTGCTATCAGTAAATGATGTAAGCTTATATCCCCAGTCCCCGTAATCTTCACCTTCAGTAGGGGCAAATGATGTATTAGGTTCCGTTAATTTGTCTTCGAAGCTAACTGCCACTTCCTGCTTTGCAGGTACTGTCGGTTCATCATCGTTACTACAACTCCACAATCCCACGCATAAACATGCGTACAAAACAAAAAATAACTTTTTCATCTGGCGTTAATTAATTAAATGATTAAAATATAGTTTACTGATTATTTCTCATAATGTAAATTCTCCACTCCGGTAATCTCTGTCGAAAGTTCTCCTATCTGAGTACAATACTGATTGACAGCCGTATATATCTTCACAAAATCAATCTGATCGAGAGCGACTTTATTACCTTGAGCATCTACAGCCCAATCTATCTTAAACTTCGACATCTCCGTACTGTTTGGGTGATTATCGGCATATCCCCAGTCGTAAGCATAACCTACCCACACTCCGTTTTCTTGAACCGCATTATCTTTCAGGCGTGTTCCACGGAAAATCAGGCAATCACTCTCTTCCCAAAGCGGATAATACGATGACTGCTGATGAAAAGTATTCCGATACACATACCCTTCATTTCCCTGATTATCTGTCCAACGCACATCAGCATTTTCAGGTTCAGGGCGATAATACGTAATCTCGTAATCACGTATTTCGGTATCTGTTCCATACTCACTGCCGGCCAGTTCGTACCATTCATCATCGGGCAGTCCATTACTGTTTTCATCTTTCGAAACTAGTACAATACCCGGTTCTGCACTACCACCAGGACGGTCCTGCCAAGCATTCGGATTATAGTTGGCATTACCGTAAATTTTAAAATCGTATTCTCCCGGAACATTTGGCACGGGTTGAGAAAAGCCTAATACAATATAACCCCCGTATGCCCCTAACGACAACAATGATTTTTTCCGAAGTCGTTCGGCAGCATAGTCCAGTACCTGTTGCTTGGTTGTAAAGCCCTCAGCATAAGCAGTCGTAACCGTATTCATATATTGTGTAGGGGCCGGAACATAATCGAACACCTTATCGGCATAAGCAGCCATTTCATCCGATTCATCGGGATTATCCGGAGTATCTACATCGGCAGCCTCATCACGGAACAACACAGTATTCGGATTTAGCCCGACTCCACTCAAGCGAAACATAAGTGTACCTTCGGGAGTAAAGCATAACAAATCACCATCTACTTGATAATTGTACGCTTCGGTTATATACACATTGCTGCTATAAGGATTTACCTGAATGGAGAACGGGCGTTCTATATTTGTTCCATCGGTAATAAACTGACTCCGTAACACCGTACCTGAAGTAAGATCGAACACCTTGAATGCGGTTTGTCCGGTCGAATAATCGTAATTATAAAGGTAGGCGATATTATAATCGAAGGCAAAATCCATTACCGGTTCGTCATAAACTTTTTCTACAACATCCGACTGTGAGTTTATTTTTACCAGTTTATAGTCACCCTGCTCTATCTGTTCTCCTTGTGTAGCTACCCATACACTATGATCGGGACCGGCAAGTATCTTTCCCGGATTAGGACCGACTTCAATTTTTTTCGTTTCTGCAAAAGTTGACAGGTCGACAACAGATACCGTACGGTCAACTCCCACTCCAGCCCAGTCTAATCCACCTGAATTGGACACATAAAGTTTTCCATCCTGCACACAAAGATCTTCCGGATTACGTCCGACTTCCGCTACTCCGTCTATCTCCAGAGAAGCAGTATCGATACGAGCTACGGTTCCGTCATACGAACAGACATAAGCTTTTCCCGAATCAAAAGTAATGGCACGAGGCTGACGGGAACTGCCATTATCGGTCAGCATCGGAATCTGCTTTACGGAAAGCCCGGACTGAAGGTCTATTACCTCTACTGTACTGGAAACATTTACCACAACATATAATTTACTACCGTAAATATCCATGTCGTTAGCGGTATCTCCCAATCCGCGATGATTCAGCGCACGGAAATAATCATACGAACAGCGATTCGTCAGGAAGGAATATCTTGCCAGTGTACTGTTGTTCAAATTAAACAACCCTTCATTCAAGATATACATTTCTGCCGTTCCATAGTCTTCGACTAACCCATTTGCTTCACCGGTTGTATAAGGCTTGTCTTCCAAATCATCGCAACCGGCAAACAGCAAAACCAACGAATATATAATAACTACCAGTTTCCTCATATTCATCAATATTTCACTCCGACTGTTATCCGGAAAGACCGTCCGGGCATCGGAAAGTTTTTCACTATTTCATAATTTTTATCTGCCAGATTCAGCATCTCAAGTGCCAGCGAGAGGTTTGTCTTTTTCCAACGGAACCCCCGACGTACAGAAACGCTATGATCAGTATATCCGTCCAGCCTGTTCTTGGCTATATTCTGTCCCAACGCATAGCGTTTGCCGGAAAACAGCATGGAATACGACAAGTCTACCCACGGTGTTTCGAGTACTGCCTGTCCGGAACCTGACACACGCGGTGTATAGGCTATCTGATGCTTATACGTTTTTCCTTCAAGAGTAGAAGGATCTGAGTTCGTAACATCCAGCGCACGCTGATAAGTGTAATTACCCGATAGGCTCAACACATATTTTTCTGCCGGCTGTACACTAACACTTGCTGTAAAGTCTATTCCTTTTATATCGACTTTGCCCAGATTTACCATACTCCAGATAAACAGGTTCTTGGTCGGTATCGCTACTATCTTGTCGGTTATCCGGTTGGAATAAGCATCCACTGTTGCCGATACATAAGGAAGCCAGTCAGAAATGCGTTTACTATATGTCAGTCCGACATTCAGCTGGCTGGCATTTTCCGGCTTCAGACGAATATTACCGGTCTGTCCGTAATACAAATCATTAAAACTCGGCAAGCGGAAAATATCTTTATAAAAGAAACGGACACGAAACTCCTCTGAAGCAAATGGCTTAAATGATACACTGGCATACGGAGAAAGTTTCCGGTGTCCCCCGGCACTATTGCCTTTTGCTACGTCTTCATAAATAACTGTAGACAAAACAGAAGCTGAAAGCGTCATCCAGTCGTTGACATATTTCCCAGCCAGCGCAGTAAGCCATGAGTAACGCACTGGCTTGGCAAAATCTTTCAAGTCGCAGTTCATACGGTTAACGATTCCGTCGGTTGAAAGAGAAAAAGAAAGACAGTCCAGCGCCCGGAACAACACTGCCGTAGAAAGATAATATTCCTGCTGAAAATAACTGTTCTCACTTTGTCCGGTAGTTCCTTTATAATCTGGGTCCAGATAATGCTGGTAGGTCCAGTTCCATTTGCCCGAAGCCTGAAACACCCATTTACGGCTGAACTCTTTTTTATACTGGCTCTGGATGAAAATATTTTTATCCCACAAATGTTGTGAGGAATAATCGTAGTACAAAGTTGTTGCATTGGGAAGCCCGCGTAACGACTGATAATAATAAGCTTTCAGCTTCCATTGTTCCGTATCAGAAAAATTACCGAACAGACCTGCCTCGGCACGGAATGTCTGTACTTCCGTATTCTTGCGTTTTTCACGACTCGACTGATCACCTTCCTCGCCGTAATATAATGTATAAGGATAATGTCCATCGGATGACATCCATTCCGCATCTGCTGTCAATGCCCATTTTTCACCCAGTTTCTGTTCATACAAAACTGAAGGATTCACCAGTCCCCATGAACCCGATTTCACGGATGCGTTCAGATTAACAGACTTGTTATTCTGAAAAACAGGAGTAAGTGTCTGGATATTCAAAATTCCAGCTGAAGCGAAAAAACGTGCAGGCTGAAAAATCTGGTCACTTTGCCCGTTGCTTAACATCAGACGGTCTACATTTTCCAATGAAAAGCGACCGATATCCACCTGTCCGGTCTGACAGTCGGTAACAGCTATTCCATCGTATCCCACTACTGTATGCTGTGCTCCCAGACTGCGTATAGAAACTGTTTTCAGTCCTCCTATTCCTCCATAATCTTTCACTGTCACACCAGAGAAGTGTTTGACAGCATCGGATACCTGCATCACATTCAGGTTTTTCAGCTCTTCGTGAGAAAAGATCTGAAGAGGAACAGCCGAACGAACTTCACGCGTCTGGTAGCGGTCGGAAACCACAACCTCCGGTATGGAATAGACTTTCGTTGTATCTATTTCCTGACTGCCATAACATTGAACGGCACATCCAATCAGCATCATCCAACTACATACAATATACTTCATATTTTCTCAATACTTAATGTAACAGCAAAGGAACAGCCTTTGCATTGCCTGCGAAAAATAAAGCAATGGGGTGAACAGATAGAATATGCACCGAAAAGTCATCCCACGCTTTTTCCTCGAAAGCTGTGAAGAAATATGCATGGCAGGTCTTCTGACTTATTCCTAGTCGCAAACTACCTTCCCGGAAACAAACATTTTTCCAGTGGTCCGAACGACTGTTTGCGACATTTATATAATATGGAATTTACAGCAGCGGGCCTGTTCAGGACTCTCACCTGATTCCCTTTTAATCACCAGATTATCTTCTAAAAACAGATAATCTCTTGAACCAATGCGTCACAAAGGTAAAAAGTTTTTTCAATAAGCCGAAAATATTCTGTATTTTTGTAGACAAGCAACTATAAACATATAAATTATGGCAAAAGAACTCGAATTGAAGTACGGCTGTAATCCTAACCAGAAACCGGCACGTATCTTTATGCAAGAAGGAGAGCTGCCAATTGAGGTACTGAACGGACGTCCCGGATATATCAATTTTCTGGATGCCCTGAATGGATGGCAGTTAGTAAAAGAACTGAAAGAAGCTACCGGCCTGCCGGCTGCAACATCATTCAAGCATGTCAGCCCTGCAGGAGCAGCTATCGGTCTGGAGCTGGATGATACCATGAAGAAAATTTATTTCGTAGACAACCTTCCTCTTTCTCCTTTGGCAAATGCGTATATTCGTGCGCGTGGTGCTGACCGTATGTCGTCTTACGGCGACTTCATTGCGCTGAGTGATGTATGCGACGAAGCTACAGCACGTTTTATCAACCGCGAAGTTTCTGACGGAGTCATTGCTCCGGGATATACAGACGAAGCACTGGAAATTCTGAAGAATAAACGTAAAGGAACATATAATGTTATCAAGATAGATCCGGAATATCGCCCTGCTCCGATAGAACGTAAAGATGTATTCGGAATCACTTTCGAACAAGGACGTAATGAAATCAAACTGAACGGCGACGATTTATTCGCAAACATTCCTACTCAAAACAAGAATTTCCCGGAATCAGCACGCCGCGACTTGATGATTGCACTGATTACATTAAAATATACACAGTCGAACTCCGTATGTTATGTAAAAGACGGACAGGCTATCGGTATCGGAGCCGGACAGCAGAGCCGTATTCACTGTACTCGTCTTGCAGGAAATAAAGCTGATATCTGGTATCTACGCCAGCACCCGAAAGTATTGAATCTGCCTTGGGTTGAAAAAATACGCCGTGCCGACCGTGATAATACAATCGATGTCTATATCAGTGATGAACACGATGACGTACTTGCCAATGGTGTATGGCAGCAGTTCTTTACAGAAAAACCAGAAGTTCTGACTCGCGAAGAAAAACGTGCATGGCTGGATACACTGAAAGGTGTGGTTTTGGGATCGGACGCTTTCTTCCCCTTCGGTGATAACATAGAACGTGCCCACAAGAGCGGAGTAGAATACATTGCGCAAGCTGGTGGTTCAGTGCGTGATGACCATGTAATAGCTACATGCGATAAATACGGTATAGCTATGGCATTTACAGGTATCCGTCTCTTCCATCATTAATCGCACAGTCCATAGAATATTAAAAACAATAAGCGGACAGCATAAGGTCTTCATCCCCCTATAGCTGTCCGCTCCTTTTATTTTTATAAGTACCTAAAATTTATATCCAAAAGTTGCAAAGATTCCCAAGTTGCGAGGTCCTTTTTCCCACATACGGGCCAATCCGAATTCACCCTCTACACCTACAATATAATGACGGAAATCCAAATTTATACCAGCCTGTATACCTGCATCGAAACGACGGAGACCGTCCCAGATTTTGATATCTCCTACACAAGCATCATTAAACGTACCCCACGATGAAGTAACATCATCTGCTTTCTGTTCGGTTTTACCCACTATTCCACAACCAATATATCCACCTCCAGAAATAATCACATCAAAATTCTTTGGGGTTCCGATATGGAAAGCCGCCAATAACGGCATTTCAAAATAATTCTGATTAACGGTTTGTTTGGTATCGTTTACCAATGAATATTTTGCACCTTTGGAAGTCCAGTTAAGACCAGTCTGAAAAGACACCCAACCTGTAAGAGGGATATCTACACCTACACCTATCCGCTGATTAAACAAAGCTTTTGCAGATCCGAATCCATCTCCCATCCATGAAGAGGCACCCAAACCAACTTTCACGTTCCATACCGGTGCTTGAGCATTAACAAGCATAGCCGATATCATACACAAGACTAAAAGATACAGTTTTTTCATATTTCAGACTTTTTTGTTAAGAAATCACATCTATTCTGCCAGCAGCGCATCCCAATAAAGGATTCAGTGCAAACTCCTAAAAACAAATATAGGAATATAACTAAATATTGCAATCAAAAGAAGGGAAAAAGAATTGAAAAACAACGATAATGGCTATAATATCCGACATTTTTACATCTGTCTGTTTTTATGATACAATAAAAAAGCCTCCCGCATGCTAGTTCATGCGAGAGGCTTTCAGTATATTCATAGAATTTTATTCAACCGTTCAGATTAAAACTCATAATCGATACCGATTGAGATATTTTCTCCATCCAAAGTAACACCAAAGCCATCAGCTCCTCTGAAATAATCATCACGATAACCGGCAAAACCTACTTTGGTAATGAAGCTGAAGCTATCATTCAACTTAATAGCAAGTCCTGGTTTCAAACCTATTTCAAATCCATTTACAGAATCTCCATGCTTAGGTTTTGATGTAGAGAAGCCCATTCCCATATCAATAAACAAACGTACTATCTTATTTTCATAGAAAGAATAACGAGCATATGGAGCTATGGCAAAACTGTTAATATGAGACGAAACCTTTTCATCTCCCACATCATAATGTGTTCCTTCATGAGAAAAAACAACTTCGCCACCTACAGCCCAACGCTCATTCAAATTATAGCCAAAATCGGGTGAGATAGAGAATGAGGTTACATCGGCATCACAGTCTCTCCAAAGGCTGATACCACCACCCAAATACATCTCCTGTGCATATGATGACAAAGCGGCCATCATTACAACTACAATCATTAAAATCTTTTTCATAATTACATAAATTAGTTAGTTATTAAATAATATGTCTAGTATCCGTTTTTCTTAGTTTTATCCATTCTTATGACGGTTAGCACGTCGACGACGGTATTCAGCTTTCATCTTTGCAGAGCCTGAGCCATGCAATCCGGTGATATACGTTTTCTTCTTTGCCTTTGTCTTTACCTTATCTTCTTTTTTAGCGGTAGAAGGCTTGCTGCCTTTAAAGACAATTCCTTCGGTCAATATCTTTTCTATATCCATACAATGATTTTCTAAAATGATTCTTAATTTATTTTTTAGGAACTAATTTCACATGATTTCCAGTTTTTGTACAGACCAGTGTGCGCTTCAGCAAGTTACCGGTTTTCATATCAAAAAGAAGTCCCGGATTAAGGTGCTGTCCATTTATTCTGATCTCAAAATGCAAATGTTCGGTTGTAGCCCGTCCTGTACGTCCCGTTAGGGCAATAGGTTGGCCAGCCTTTACAGTATCTCCCGCTGCCACCATATTCTTTGAATTATGACTATAAATGGTTTCGATTCCATTGTCATGACGTACAACTATCACTTTGCCATATCCACCATAATGTTTAGCCATACGCACAACACCATCGAAGACACAACGGATAGTATCGTTGGCACAGGTTTTAATATCCGAACCACTATGTCCTCCACGAGCACCGTATGCCGATATAACCTTTCCTTTCGGAAGAGGGAAACACCACATCGAATCGGACAAGTTTTCCAGATGAATCTCAAAACTATTTCCGTTTGCAAAAAGCTCCGGAGTCTTTACACGAATGTGATTACGCTCCATTACCGAAAAAGATCGTACAATCGGATCGGACGCATACATCAATGACATACACCCTATCCATCCCAAAAGCAATAAAACGACGTGTATTCTTAGTTTCATCATTCGAAATATACAATTTTCACTTCCTGAGCCTCAGCAAATTCTTTTAGTAAATCGACCATATAAGTTACATTTTCTTCCAGTCCTTCGCTTCCACTATATCCATTCATTATAGCAAGCAGGTGTGTAGTACCTTCGCTTATTTTGGTCCGTTCGTTATCGCTGGTAGGAGTACCTACACCACCTACAGCATCACGATATACAGGCATGCCTTCGATATTCAGTTCTCCTCGGCCTATTCCTTCGTAAGGTTCTCCCGCTTTTCCTATACCTAATACCAGACGGTCACCTTGTATTTTATCCAGATCAAATCCGCCAATGGAATGTCCACTGTATATGGAAGCCAGATTAATCAAATCGACCAGGGTATCTATCTGATACAAAGGAATACCCCTCAATATACGGCGACACAAGGCTTCTGAAGAAGGACGATAGCGACTGGGGGCTTTTCCACATTTTTTATAAGCCTGCCGGGTTGCCTGAATGGCCGGCATTTCTTTGATGGAGTCGGTGGTATATTTAGAACGGTATAACACAGTAAACTCGTCAATACGTTTCCACAATTCCTCATTATAGGCAGTATTTTTTACAGTTGCAAAAACAGCTGCTCCCCGAAACTGCGGCCAAGCCTGTTTCAGCTCTTCAGATACTTCTATCACTAAATTCTTCATTGTATACTGATTTATTATTTCTAAAAACAAAAGCCTCCAGACAAATATAAGTCAGGATTAAACCGATTTCAACATAATGCCTGACAAAATACGTCCCGAAGCTATACCTTGCCTGCGTGCCGAGAAAAAATCGGCATTTTCTTTCCACGTACAAATACCACTTAGCTCTATATTTGATGGGAGTACACCAAAATCAAGCAGCTGCATACGGTTTGCTTCCCACAAATCAATATGCCACTTTTCCTGACGCGATGCTATACGCTGCATATCGAATCCCTGCTGTTCGAAGCAAGTATAGACCTCATCACCTACCTCAAAAGCTTCCAGTGATATGCTAGGACCTATACAGGCTACAACATCCTTCCCCTGTGTTCCATACGTACGGTTCATTACCTGCAACGTTTCGGTTATGATACGTGCTACCGTACCTCTCCATCCTGCATGTATGGCAGCAACCACACCCTGCTTTGTATCGAAACACATTACCGGAACACAATCGGCAGTCGACACACAGATACACTTGCCAGGAACGTCAGTAACCAACGCATCCACACCTTCCAGCAAAGAAGCTCGCAAACTCTCCGGCTGTTTACAGAATTCTCTATCAACAACCCGAACCTCTGCACGATGTACCTGATGTGGAATAACCAGTTCTTTCTCTGTACCAGGTAATAAAGAGCACAGCAGACTTCTGTTTTTCAATATGTTCTCCATAACATCGCCGCAATAGTTGTTGCAATTAAACGAAGCATATTCTCCTGTACTATATCCTCCGTGGCGAGTTGTAGAGAAACAAAAAATGCCGGGGTACGATTTCATTAAACCATACTCCAACATTCTTTTATCTTCTGAATAGTGAATCATTACTTCTGTGGTTCGTCGTCCCAATCTATTTCCTCGTATTCGTAGTCGAAATCTTCATCGTCGTCAGCATCTTCATATTCGAAATCGAAGTCTTCATCTTCACCCATATCCTTCAATTCCTGCTGAAGCTTAGTAACATCTTTTGCACGATGCACAATAGACGCCTGACGAAGTCCTTCCAGGCGGTTACTGTCTTTATTCAATTCCTCCCACAATATATCTTTCAACTGCTGAATTCCGATATTGGCAACAGAAGAAATAAATACATAAGGTATATTTTCAGGCAATGTAGGTGTCAGCATTTCTATCAGCTCTTCATCCAGCATATCACATTTAGTGATAGCAAGTACCCGCTGCTTGTCAAGCATCTCCGGATTGAACTTAGCCAGCTCGTTCAGCAAGATATCATATTCACGGCGAATATCATCAGCATCACCGGGAACCATAAAGAGCAACAACGAGTTACGTTCAATATGCCGCAGGAAACGAAGTCCGAGCCCCTTACCTTCACTTGCACCTTCTATAATACCCGGTATATCTGCCATCACAAAAGACTTGCCTTCACGATAAGAAACGATACCCAGGTTCGGTTCCAGTGTAGTAAACGGATAATTGGCTATTTTCGGACGCGCAGCCGAAACTGTAGATAGAAGAGTGGATTTTCCGGCATTCGGAAAACCGACCAGACCAACATCTGCCAATAGTTTCAATTCCAAAATAACAGTCATTTCCTGCATCGGCTCACCAGGCTGTGCAAAGCGTGGAGCCTGACGGGTTGCCGTACGGAAATGCCAGTTTCCTAAGCCTCCACGACCACCTTTCAGCAGAATGACTTCTTGTCCGTCGTCAGTAATATCGCATACATATTCGCCTGTTTCTGCATTGTAAACGACAGTACCGCACGGCACTTCAATAACCTTGTCTGCACCATCTTTACCGAAACTTTTGTTCTTC
>OGJA01000298.1_pt1 | contig 19249 bp, 17 predicted proteins | sample 1571951 | NCBI WGS metagenome assembly OGJA01 (sample SAMEA2582109, study PRJEB24529) | metagenome | biome: Human gut stool | place: China | collected 2011
GTTAAGCCTGTAGCTAGCGTTCATCCTGAGCCAGGATCAAACTCTCCATTGTAAAATATCATTTTTACTTCTTGCCTCATTGCTGAAACAATCGGTGTTTGTTGTCTGTACTTAGGACGAATATCCTTTTCGTTTATTGAAGCTTAGTAAACCTGACTTGTCAATTTCTTGACGGTTCGTTTCTTTTACCCAGTTTCTTTATACTCCCTATATAATAAGGTGTAATCCAAAACCGCTTCTTGTACTACTTGTCTGTTTATGTAAAATCTTTCAAAGAACTCTTTCTTTATTCGCTTGAGATATTGTATTTCTCAAAAGCGAGTGCAAAAGTACAAACAATTTCCGAAACCACCAAATATTTCCAAGAAAAAGTTTAAAAATTAACAGTATTTTAACACTTTCGTCTTATTTTGCACTTATTTTGGTACCAAACACTTTATTATATACATACACGCGCTCATATCTGCGTGTGGGCGCACAAGCACGCGCATATGCATAAATATTGTTACTAGAAAACTATTCTGCCTCCAAATAGAGAACACGAGACGACCAGTCGTTCTTCTTACCCCAGTCTACCTCATGAACATACGGCATTTCCAAGCCATGTTCCATAAGATACTTACCAGAGTAAGATTTTCCCTCACAATCAAGAGGCTTGTTATCAATTACATCTAGTTCTTTTACCTTATACATCTTATTCTCATCCAGACCAGCCATCTTAACTCTTGGCAAATGAACATTATAGAAGTTTGCCAATTTCCACCAATAGAAGACAGCCTTGTCTTTTGCTTCACTAACATACATAATAGAAGACAAGCCCTGATTATCGTACGGAGAAACCAAACGATAAAGGTCGCCAAACTGAACAACAGGACGGATCTCTTTGTATTCAGAGATAGCCTTTCGGCAGAGAGCCTTTTCCTCATCCGTCATATTCTTTGGCTGGATTTCCATTCCAAGTCGTCCGCTCATAGCTACATCAATACGATACTTCAAAGAAGTAGTGCGGAATACGGTATGGTTTGGCACAGCAGAGATATGACTTGCCATGGCGATGGCCGGGAAGAAATAGCTGGTTCCATACTGCATATAAATACGCTGCATGGCATCCGTATTATCACTTACCCAAAACTCATCAAAACCACGGAGCATGCCCCAATTGGCACGGCCACCGCCACTAGCGCAACATTGAATCACCACATCCTTATACTTAGCACGAATACGGTCAATAACCTTCGCAAATCCCTGATGATAAGCAATGTAGAGATGACTCTGATCAGCTGCAGACAAGTATTGGCTGCCATGATTCATAATAGCCATATTGGCGTCCCACTTGATGTAGGCTATATCTGGATATTTAGTAAGTAAATTGTCTACTACACCGAAAACAAAGTCCTGTACTTTTGGATTTGAGAGATCGAGCACCAACTGGGTACCGCCACGGCCCAGAACAGCATCTCGCTTAGGAGCCTTGATAACCCAATCAGGATGCTTCTCATAGAGCATACTGGTAGTATTGGTCATTTCCGGTTCGATCCAGATACCAAACTTTACCTGGTTTTTTCTGGCATCGCTCAGCAAGCCTTCAATACCATTAGGAAGTTTCTTGGTATCAACCACCCAGTCGCCGAGTGCACAGTTATCAGTAACACGAGGATATTTGGTTCCGAACCATCCATCATCCATTACGAAGAGTTCACCACCCATACTATGGATATCAGCCATCATCTGGTCCATTCCCTTCTGGTTGATGTCGAAATAAACACCTTCCCAAGAATTGAGCAAGATATCACGCTCCTTATCTCCATGTGCCAGGATATATTTGCGTCCCCATTTATGGAAGTTTCTACTTGCACCGCTCAAGCCCTGTGTTGAATAGGTCAAAGCGAGTGCAGGAGTTTTGAAAGTCTCACCTTTCTTAAGATGATATTCAGAGTTCTGTTCATTAATACCGGCAAAGAAATAATGATATTCGGTATCATCGGTAACCGTTTTCAGCTTATAGTTTCCGCTATAAACCAAGGCAGCACCAATAACATTACCCACATTTTCCTGTCCTTTACCATCGAGCGAGAACATGACTTCTGCATGATCGGTATGCGAATTGCGGGTACCATCATTGTTACGGATTACAAATTCTCCTGGCTGCAGTTTTTCATGACTCAACTGCCCCTCAGCAGCCCAAGTACCGGAAAGATGACTCATCCAGACATCTCCGCGACGGATAGGAAGCATAGCCGATGCGAAGGTTGTCAGGGTAACAGTACCCTTTTCACCATTCAGAATCTCGGTCCATGCCTCAATCATATCAACATCATTGTATGCACGATACTTCAAATCTACCTTTATATTATATACAGGATCTTTCAGGTGAACGGTCGTAACAGAAGCTTTTCCTTCGTTCTTCACATCACAGCCCGTAGCCACGAGTGCAGTTGAAAGATTGCCATCACTATGACGCATGGCAAGCGCCGCTTCAGCTGGAGTATTCAGTCCGTAAGCCGGATAAGCATTCATACGGCCATCAGTAGCGACCTTCAGATTCTGCAAATCGTTAGGATTCAACTTAGTACCGAAATAGAGATACTGGGCAGGCTTTCCATTCTCAACATCGAGAATGAGCGACATACCCTTTGTATTTACAGATACTTTTTCTGCCATCGCCGGAAGTGCGACAGTCATCAATATAAGTGCAATTGATTTTAACTTCATATTACCTTTCCAAATTATTAGTTGCGTTTATAGTTTATATTTTGTGAGAGATGATTTCTCATTTTCACATCGCAAAATTATAAAAAAATCCAATACACTCCAATACTTTTTTGATTTATTTTTCGAAGAAAGCAGAAAAGGACAAACAATCAGCAAATAAAGCAAAGAAAACACTTTAGAAATCGAAAGAATTCCTAAAAGATAGCCCATTTTAAGAAATTCTTAGTATCTTTGCAATGTTATAGCTGATAACGATTTAGGTATAGTGGCTTGAATGCCCTATTTCTCAAAATCAGCAGAATGTGTAACGAAAAGATATATAGAGATATGAAACTAAAGATACATTTCAGTCATAAAGAAGAGCTTTGGAATTCATGGTCGCATGCAGGAGGTATCCTGATGGGCATTGTCGTGGGAGCCATCTTCTTATATTGGTGCTTTACGATGCATAACGGATGGGCTACGGCGGGAGTTATCCTCTATCTGTTCGGTATGCTGATGTCTTACATCGCCTCAACGGTTTATCATGCCGTTTCTGCCTGGAGCAAATGGAAGGAGCGACTGCGCAAATGGGACCATGCCGCCATCTACTGGCATATTGCCGGTTCTTACTCGCCAATCACGCTCATTGCGATGCGAGACCAGGGATATTGGGGATGGAGTCTTTTTATCTTTATCTGGGCTTGCGCCATTGCCGGAACCATCATGAGTTTTGCCAGACTCAAGGATCACAGCAACCTGGAGACCATCTGCTTTGTAGGCATGGGATTGTCGGTACTGGTTGCCTTTAAACCTTTGATAGACTCCGTATCCACCGCCACGGTCTGGTGGATTATCGCCGAAGGCGTCTGCTACATTACGGGCGCCGTATTCTACAGTATCAACAAGAAGAAATACATGCATTCCGTGTTCCATTTCTTCGTTTTAGCTGGTAGTATCTGCCACATCATTGCAGTTTGGGACATTCTGATGAAATATATCTAAACGACTTAATAAAAAGCATCAAGGCATCGGGAAGTTTTCGCTTTCTGATGCCTTTGTTTTTTTATAATGCTCTATATTACAAGACATTCATCCATATCATACTCTTCTTATAATATAATAAGGTGGAATTGTTAACAATACGTTAAAGTATGAAAATAATTGCCCAAAAGTTTGGAACTTATCGCAGAAAAGCATACCTTTGCAGTGTTCTATTGAAGTAGTACACTAAAACATTAAAGATTATGATACAGATTAAAGACATTGATTTCAGATACCCAGGTAGCAAGCACCTTGTATTTAGAGATTTCTCTTTGGAACTCAAGGAGAACAACATTTATGGCTTGCTCGGCAAGAACGGTACAGGCAAGAGCACCCTGCTCTACCTCATCAGCGGATTGCTCCGCCAGCAACAAGGTACCATTCTAGTGGATGGCATTTCGGCACAAGATCGCAAAGCCGAAATGCTGAAGGACATCTTCATGGTGCCTGAAGAGTTTGAACTGCCCAACGTTTCCCTCGCCACCTACGTGAAGATGAACCAGGGGTTCTATCCAAACTTCTCGCAGGAAGTGCTGGACCGTTGCCTCAAGGATTTTGATTTACCACTCTCTCTCAAGTTGAACGAACTCTCGATGGGACAGAAGAAGAAGGTATTCATGAGTTTCGCACTCGCCACGGGTACCCGCTTTCTTCTGATGGACGAGCCAACCAATGGTCTCGACATCCCATCGAAGAGCCAGTTCCGTAAGGTCATCGCCAACAACATGACGGAAGACCGCACCCTCATCATCTCTACTCATCAGGTGCACGATGTAGAGTCGTTGCTCGACCACATCATCATCATGAACCAGAGCCAGCTTCTGCTCGACGCTTCGGTTTCAGACATCTGCGAGAAATACACCTTCGAATACCGCAACCCACAGGAGATGGACGACACCGTGCTCTACGCCGAGCCAACCCTGCAGGGCAATGCCGCCATCTGCAAGCGACAGGAGGGTGAGCAGGAAACACAGATGAACCTGGAGTTGCTCTTCAATGCAGTAATTAATGGAAAATTAAACGATTAAAAATTAGACGATTATGAAAAAGAATCTCGATTTAAATAGATTAGGAATGGTTATCCGTTGGGATGTATTAAACAACTGGACCTATAATTTAGGAATCATTGCAGGACTCGCCATCTGTTTTTCAATTGCAAACATCATCCGGCTTTACAGAATTAGTGGCTTTATTGCAGCATCCCATGAACTAGATGCCATGACCGACAGTTATAAGAAATCCGCATATATGTTCTTTGGATTCATTTCTTTTATGGTCATTTACGTATTGGCATCTTGCATCTTCAGAAATATGAAGACCAAGTTACAGCGCGAAAGTTTCCTGATGCTTCCTGCCACTAACCTGGAAAAATATGTGGCTCGATTCCTGGTTGTTACCGTTGGTGGTCTTGTGACTTTGCTAGGAGCCTTGGTCATTTCAGATATTATCCAGCTCATCTTTAGCTTTTTCATCACTCCAGGCTTCCATATCAGCCTTACATGGCCAGTACTCAGCCACACCATTTTTGCCCTTTCACCAATAGACAATTCTTGGCAAACAATTCTGGCAGTCTACTCCTTCCTGATATTTGCCCATTCCTTCGCAACCCTGGGAGGAGCCTTCTACCGTAAGTTTCCTGTGCTTCTGACAGCATGTACGGGATTGGCACTTTGTCTGATTTTGGGTTATATTATCAACGAACTGGGTGAAGCCGGATGGCTTGATTTCGTAGGAACCTTGCACATCGAAGAGGGTTCTTCTGCTCAATATTGTGCTGTATTCACCTCGTCTGCAGTATTTCTTGCTTTGGCTGCCTTCAACTATTGGGCATCCTACAAGCTCTTCACCCGTATGCAGGTTATCTGCAACAAGTGGATCAACATCTAAGAATTAAAATTTGAAGATTATGAATTTCAGTAATGATAAAGCAATATACGTACAGATAGCCGAACGATTGAGCGATGAGATTCTGGCGGGCAAGTACAAGGAAGACGAGCGAATACCGAGCGTCAGGGAATACGCCGTGCTGCTGGAGGTGAATGCCAACACAGCCGTGAAGGCATACGACCTGCTTGCCACCGACGAGATTATCTACAACAAGCGAGGCCTGGGCTACTTTGTTTCCGCAGGAGCCAAGAAGCAGATTAAGAAAACCCGCAAAAAGGAGTTTATGAAAGAAAGACTCCCGGAACTCGCCCGACAAATGCAGCTTCTCGACATCTCCATCGACGAAGTGAAGGAAGAGTTGGAGAAGAATCTCAAAAAGATAAAGATATGATGACACTATTCATCCTCAAATATATATTTATAGCTTCTGTTTTTGCCTTATATATAATAAGGTGTATGTAATAACGTTTTTAAAAAAGAGTTACGCTTGCAACTTTCTGAAAGTTGCAAGCGTCTAATGGCTTAAATTGATATCCATAAAACGAAAGTAATATGTCATTAATTCATCTAAAAGACGTCAACAAGACCTACCAAGGTGCTCAGCCTCTCCATGTGCTGAAGGGCATCGACCTCGACATCGAACGTGGCGAGTTCGTCAGCATCATGGGTGCTTCCGGCTCGGGAAAATCCACCTTATTAAATATACTGGGTATTCTCGACAACTACGATACGGGCGAATACCGGCTCAATGATGTGCTCATCAAAGATCTCTCGGAAACCCGTGCTGCCGAATACCGCAACAAGATGATCGGCTTCATCTTCCAGTCGTTCAACCTCATCTCGTTCAAGACGGCGGTGGAAAACGTAGAGCTTCCACTCTTCTACCAGGGCGTGAGCCGCAAGAAGCGCCACGAACTGGCGATGGAATATCTCGAAAAACTGGGCTTGAAGCAATGGGCCAACCATTATCCTAACGAGATGTCGGGAGGACAGAAGCAGCGTGTAGCCATCGCCCGTGCCCTCATCACCAAACCCGAAATCATCCTAGCCGATGAGCCTACCGGAGCCCTCGACTCCAAAACGAGCGTGGAAGTGATGGACCTGTTGAAGGAACTGCACCAGAAAGAGGGAATGACCATCGTGGTGGTAACCCACGAAAGCGGTGTAGCCAACGAGACCGATAAGGTTATCCATATCAAGGACGGACTCATCGGAAGCATCGAAGACAACAGAGACCATCATCTCGTATCGAAAGACTACGTGAAGTAAGAAGTTTATAGTTTAAAGTTTATAGTTAATAGGGCAGAACTGCTGATGGCGCCAGCCCTCTATAAACTATCAACTATTAATTATTAACTAAAAATAATGAGAGAATTAATCAAAGAAATATGGAGTACGTCGAAGCGCAACAAGCTCCGCACTTCGCTCACGGGATTTGCCGTTGCCTGGGGTATCTTCATGCTGATATTCCTGCTGGGCGCCGGCAACGGACTGATTAATGCCCAGTTGCAGCAAAGCACCCGATTCCTAGCCAACTCCATGCGAGTATTCCCGGGCGAAACCTCCAAGGCTTACAAGGGACTGAAGGAAGGCAGAAGCATCACGCTCAACGACAAGGATATCCTCATCAGCAACAAGACCTACGGCCAGTACGTGGATGATGTGGGCGGAAGACTGGAACAATATAACGTAAACATCAACTATGGTGATAATTATGTGGCAAGCCAGTCATTGGTGGGTGTGGCTCCTACGCATCCCAAAATCGACAAGACGGAGCTGATTGCCGGACGATTCATCAACGAAATCGATATGAAGGAGCAGCGCAAGAATGTGGTGCTGAGCCGAAGCCAGGCCAAGGAACTCTGCAAAGACTACCGTTCGCTGGTGGGCAAGAACGTAAAGATCAGCAACCTCAACTTTCAGGTGGTGGGAATCTACAAGGATGATGAATCGCGCAACAATACCGAAGCCTTCATCGCCTACTCCACCATAAAGACCATCTACGCCAAGGGCGATGATGCGGGAAGTCTGGAGTTCACCATCAAGAACCTGAAGACCCAGGAAGATAACGAGCAGTTTGAGAAGAACTATCGTGCCAGCATCAACAACAACCACCAGGCTGCCCCTGATGACGACCGCACCATCTGGCTCTGGAACCGATACATGGACAACATCCAGATGAACCAGGGAATCGCCATCATGCAGACGGCCCTCTGGATTGTGGGTCTGTTCACCCTGCTGAGCGGCATCGTAGGCGTAAGCAACATCATGCTCATCACCGTGAAGGAGCGAACCCGAGAGTTTGGTGTAAGAAAAGCCATCGGCGCCAAACCTTGGTCGATACTGAAGCTCATCATCACCGAGAGCATCATCATCACCTCGTTCTTCGGCTACATCGGAATGGTCTGCGGCGTGGCGGCAAACGAAATCATGGACGCAACCATCGGTCACACCACCGTAGATACCGGACTATTTAAAGCCGCCATGTTTGTGAACCCTACGGTGGGCCTCGGCACCTGCATCGGCGCAACCATCACCATCGTCATCGCAGGCACCATCGCCGGACTCATCCCAGCCATCAAGGCTGCAAGAATCCGACCGATAGAGGCGCTGAGAGCGGAGTAATGCAAAATGTTGAATGTTAAGTGTTGAATGTTGAATTCATTCTTGCTTACACCTTATTATATATATAGAATAGGCTATGCGATTAGATTTAGATACATATAAAGAGATTCTCGACACCATCACGAGGAACAAGAGCCGCAGTCTGCTTACGGGCTTCGGCGTGTTCTGGGGCGTGTTTATGCTCATCGCCCTGATGGGTGGCGGACAGGGACTGAAGGAGATGCTGCAAAACAACTTCACAGGCTTTGCCACCAACACCGCCATCATCTGGGCGCAGAACACCACCAAACCCTACAAGGGATTCAACAAGGGGCGCTCCTGGCAGATGGAAGAGAAAGACCTGGACAGATTGCGCCACCAGGTGCCCGAACTCGATGTCATTACCCCGCTGCTCTTCGGCGGCAACAAGTCGGTGGTGTTTGGAGACAAGAAATTCAGCGGCAGCACCCAGGGCGTAAATCCTGACTACGCCAAAGTTTCTGCGCCACAGATGTTTTACGGCAGATACATCAACGAGATGGATGTGCGCCAGCAGCGCAAGGTTTGCGTCATCGGCAAACAGATTTACAAGAATCTCTTTCCTGGCGGCGGTGATCCGTGCGGCAAGAGCGTAAGAGTAGACTCTACCTATTATATGGTGATAGGCGTAGATTACCGCTCGGGCAACGGCGTGAACTTCGGCGGTCGTGCCGATGAAACCATCACCCTTCCCCAATCGGTTTTGCGCAGCGCTTATAACCGGGGTAAGGCGGTTGACATCATCGCCACCACCGGCAAACCGGGCGTAGTAATGAGCAGCATTGCCCAGCGGATGAGAGAAACCGTAGCAAGAGCCCACAGCATCGACCCTACGGACGAAAAAGGCATTATGGTGTTCAATACTGAAGTTCTCTTCCAGATGCTCGACAACCTGTTCAAGGGTGTCAACTTCCTCATCTGGCTGGTAGGCATCGGTACCCTTCTTGCCGGCGCCATCGGAGTTTCCAACATCATGATGGTAACGGTAAAGGAGCGAACCACCGAGATAGGCATCCGCCGAGCCATCGGAGCCACGCCTAAGATGATTCTCTCGCAAATCATCTCCGAGAGTATTCTCCTCACCCTGGTAGCCGGCATGAGCGGCATTCTCTTCGGTGTTGCCATCCTGCAGATGCTGGAAGTAGGAAGTACCACGGACGGCATTCTTACCGCCCACTTCCAGGTAGATTTCTGGACGGCCATCTCTTCAGCCATCCTCATCTGCATTCTCGGCGGTCTAGCCGGACTCGCCCCTGCATGGCGAGCCATGAGCATCAAACCGGTAGATGCGATGAGAGACGAATAAAAGAAAAATAAGATATAAAAGATATGAAAAAGTATTCAAAGTTGATTGTTGCGGCGATTGTCGCCTTGATCTTCATCGGAACCTTCGTGTTCCTTTATGAGAAATCGCAGCCTAAGCCTGTGGAGTATACTGAGTTTACTCCCAAGATGGCTGATGTTTTGAAAACTACCGTCATCACGGGCAAGATTGAGCCTCGCAACGAGGTGAGCGTAAAGCCTCAGATTAGTGGTATCATCACCGAGATTTGCAAAGAAGCGGGTGATTATGTTCAGGCGGGCGAGGTTATCGCCAAGGTAAAGGTGATTCCGGATATGGGACAGCTCAGTTCGGCTCAGGCACGCGTACGCCTTGCTGAAATCAACCTGAAACAGGCACAGGTGGATTATGGTCGCGAGGAACAGCTCTTCAAAAAACAGCTGGTCAGCGCCGATGAGTTTGATAAGGTAAAGCAGGCGACGAAACAGGCACGCGAGGAGGTTACCGCTGCCGAAGATGCTCTCCAGGTGGTGCGTGATGGTGTAAGCAAGAGCAATGCCAGCGCTTCTTCCACCCTCATCCGTTCTACCATCTCGGGCATTATCCTCGATATTCCGGTCAAAGTGGGTAACTCGGTGATTCTTGCCAACACTTTCAACGATGGTACTACCATCGCCAGTGTAGCCAACATGAATGACCTCATCTTCCGTGGCAATATCGATGAAACCGAAGTGGGAAGTCTCGTTACGGGAATGCCGATGAAGATAACCATCGGAGCCTTGCAGAACCTCAACTTCGAGGCTAACCTGGAATATATCTCTCCTAAGGCTGTAGAAAACAATGGTGCCAACCAGTTTGAGGTAAAGGCAGCCATCCGTTCTACCAAGGGCGGCAAGATTCGTTCAGGCTACAGCGCCAATGCCGAGATTGTACTGGCAAAGGCTACCCATGTACTCACCGTTCCGGAGAGTGCCATCGAGTTTAGCGGTGATTCTACCTTTGTATATATCATAAAAGGTAGCGACAAGAAGAAGACTTATGAGCGCAAACAGGTAACTACCGGTTTGAGCGATGGAGTAAATATTGAAATCAAGAAGGGTCTGAGCCTCAAGGACAAGGTTCGCGGTCCTCAGGTTATAGCAGAAAATAAGGATGATGACGAATAGTCATCATCCTTATTCTTTTTTATAGGCATCAGATAACTTAGATGTTATCCTTTTCGATATCCTTGAAGTAGCGGTAAGTACCCACCTTCAGTTCATCGCAGGCAATCTCATCACAAACGATGATGCCATGCTGGTGCTGCTGCAGAGCGCTGATGGTCCAAGCCTGGGTAACAGGACCTTCGATGGCAGCCTGCAGGGCGCGGGCCTTGTTATGACCGTTGCAGAGAATCATTACCTCTCGGGCAGCCATCACGGTACCCACACCTACGGTCAGAGCCAGACTAGGTACCTTCTCAGGATCATTATCGAAGAAACGGGAGTTGGCAATCTTTGTATCTGTAGTGAGCGTCTTTACTCGTGTGCGGGAGGTAAGAGAAGAGAATGGCTCGTTGAAAGCGATATGGCCATCAGGACCGATACCACCGATAAAGAGGTCGATGCCACCCGCTTCTTCTATCATCTGCTCATAATGACGGCACTCCTCTTCCAGATTCTCGGCATTACCGTTCAGGATATGAATATTCTCCTTAGGGCAGTCGATATGATTGAAGAGATTGGTAGCCATGAAAGAGTGATAGCTCTCAGGATGAGATTCCGGCAAACCTACATATTCATCCATATTGAAGGTGATGACATGCTTGAACGAAACCTTGCCTTCTTTTACCGCCTTTACCAGATTGGCATACATGCCCTGAGGTGAAGAACCGGTTGGCAAACCCAGAACAAAAGGACGTTCAGCAGTTGGTTGAAATCTGTTAATTGTTTCAACTACATGATCAGCTGCCCACTTTGACAGCTTCTCATAATCTTTTTCGATAATAACACGCATAATCTATTTCTTATTGTTTAGTTGTATAATTCAGAAAACAAAAGTAATAAAAATTTGTTTCATTACCGCTAAAAGATGGCAAAAATTATATTTTTTTACAGTTTGCGGTATCTACTTCTTCATAGCCCTCCTGCTCTACATATTCATCGAAACCGATGCTGATATCGGCGCCATTCTGCTCGAAGAGACGCAGTAATTTCTGCTGCATATCGGGTGCGATGAGGATGGCGCCGCGCTTCGCCTTGCAATAGGTACTTTCGCTGATATAGGGCGAAAAGTGCCAGAAATGAGGCGTATTGGCAGAAGGTATCGTACCGAACATGCGGCGGAATCCGCGTGCCATGCGTATGATCTTCTTCTGAAGCCGATAGGCGCAGCCCTGCTCGTTGCAGGCTATATGGTCCGGGTTCAGAATGCAGAACACCTTCTCCGACTTACGCAACTTCTGATAACGCTCAAAACGAGCACAAAGGTGATGTACCGGGCACGCCTCCTTGAGACATACCGTATCAATGGAATGGATTGAAATATTGTTCATACTCATTACTTTTTTAGTTGGATAAATAATTTTTTCTTCGAAAGATTGAGAGGCTGTTATCGGCAAACAGCCAACTGGCAAACCACAGACAGCCAACTAGCCGCTATGAGAACAGTGGGCTGTTCTAGTCAGACAGCTATCGGAAAAGCCTGAGAAAGAATTTTAAGAAAGGAACTGCGAAAAACTCTTCACTCTTCACCTACCCCCCGGAAATGCCGATAAACAGAGGGGATTCGAGGGGTGAAGAGTTGTTTCTCACTCTTCACCCACTCTTCACCACTCTTCACCCATCTGCCGCTTAGCTATATTTTCAGATTCTTACAAGCAGATAGGCCTGCCCCTTCTTGGTATGCTTCATCTTGCACCCCAGGAGTTTGAGCGACTGGCCGATGCGAATCTTAGTACTCAGATTGCTTATCAGCATCGGAAATCTTTCGTGCAGAACCTCGAAAACATCCGAACAGATGAGCCATTCGCCCGTTTCATTATCCTCGGGAACACGGAAGCAGCTCTTCAGCATCGACTCAAAATCATCTACCTTGAAGAAAGGAAGATTGCACTTCTGGATACGATCCACCTCGGCATTGGTAAACCAATAAGGCGTCTTCTTATGGCAAAGCTCATACATAACTTGTGCATAGAGCTGGTCATAAATGATGGGTGAACCGTTGTCGATATATTCACCTGCCGGAATGTGCAGACAGACGAATCGGCGGCTACCCGTAGGGTCGCAGAGCGGATGCTCATCATTGGTGGTTGCCAGGAAGGAAGCATAACGCGGACGGTCATCCTGACTCTTGCCGAAGATAGGGCGCCCGTTCACCTTCACCTTTGAAAGCATCTGCTTCAACTTGCCCTGCTGCGATGGTCCCATATTCGCAAACTCATCTATGTTGACAAAGAGATTATGAGTGAGCGCCATCTCGGAATCAAACTTATTGGCAAAGTTGATGTGGTCGAGGAAATACTGTCGCAGATGATCCGGCAGCAGGCGATAGGCGAAGGTACTCTTGCCGCAACCCTGCTTGCCGATAAGTACAGGAGTGGTTTCGTTGCCATGAAACATATCCATCTGCAACCAGTGAGCCACAGCCGAACGGAGCCAGGTGGCGCACCATCCCAACTGTTCACTTGCAAGCCCCGGAATCCTGCCAAAGAGTTCAGCCACATGGTTCTTACCATCCCATTCCGGCAGGTTCTCGAGATATTCCCTGATAGGGTCAAACTCCGGAACCTCTTCAGAACGTACGAACTCCTCAATATCCTGTCGGGGCGACTTCTTGCCTCCCACACCCAACCGTTTGGCGTGACGGACGATAGAATTGAAAGCCTCCGGAGTCAGCACCTTCCAGGTTGAGTCAGAAGATTCCTCCTCTTCCCCACCGGTTTCCGGTTCCTCTTCTACGGGCTCCTCAGTTTCGTCCTCATTCTTTGAGAGAGTGAAATACTCGGTTTTACCACTTAGCACATTTCTACGGAAGAGATAATACTCATCGAGAAAACTCTCAACAAGAGAGAGTGCAGAAATTTCGTTTGTCATCTTATCTGATGACGATAAAGCTGTAACTTTGTTCATATATTAATTTTTTTAGTTAATAATAATCATCTTTTTGCCCTTATATATAAAAGGTGAAGAGTGGTGAAGAGTGGGTGAAGAGTTGTCTCTATCTCTTCACCCCTCGAAACCCCTCTGTTTATGGGCATTTCCGGGCTTCAGGTGAAGAGTGAAGAGTTTCAGTTCATTCATGGCTCAGCATTTCGCCGCTCTTTCGTTTTCGATTGCAAAGTTAATACTTCCCTTCGCCGATTCCAAATTTTCCCCGCCACCTTCCCGCTACTTTTCTGAAATCAGGGAAGAAACAAGGGGGCTACGGGGAAAAGTATGGGGAAAAAAGAGGAAAAACAGATGCATATCCTTGCATAATCCGAAAATAAATCTTACCTTTGTGGCAAAACTTATTTTCTTAAAACAGACTGACAATGAATGAAGATAAAGATGAAATAGAATTCAGCTACGAAGTCTTCGACCGACAGCTCGACAACTTCTGCCGAATGCTCAGCATTCTGGTAGATGCATGGGAAGATTACAGTCCGCAGGAACTGACCTTCGATATCCGTTCGCTCTGCACCAAAGCCACCCGGCTCTGCTATATGGCAGAGAAAGATATGGTACTGCAGCACAACGACATAGCAAAACAGCGAAAGGAGCAGAACGAAACCCATGAAGTAAGCATCAGCATCATCGTAATGCAGAAGTTTACACCCCTGATGGCGCATATCATGGAAGACATGAAAAAGGGAAAACAGATAGAAGGAAAACGGATAAAAGTGGCACCGCTGGATATGACCCGCATCCTGCCGAAACTCAACGAATTTTTCGAAACCGATGAACTGGGCAAAGGAAGTACTATCGACGTAAACGAAGTAACCAAACTCCAGAAAGAACTGTTACGCCAGGTAAAACCCACTCATATCCCCGGCGTAAAACCCGTAGAGCGCCTCTGGAATCTCTTCCAGCTATACAGCATGGCCTGTTATCTGATGCTCCACTTCCGCCAGCTGAGCCATTTCACCAACCTCGCCATGAGCGAAGAGCAGACCACCCGCCTCTTCGAAATGTCGCTGCAGGAATATCAGGAAGAACCAAAGGGCATCAGCGACATAGACCGATACTTTACAACCCTGGAATATGACAACAACGGAAAGCAGCTCTCCGTCAGCCAATTGCTGGAAGTAAGAAAAACGCTAAAAGACGAGGTACCGGAAAATCTACGCCTCGACTTTATGAAATATATAAGAGATACCTAACTGCTGGGCGCCCAGCTTGCCCACGTCAATTTTACAGCACAAGAATATCTAAAGCTGGTATCAGCCACCGTAAAATGGCACATCATCGAGCAGGAAATCTACGATTTGGAACATCCCGAAGGCATTCCGGAAACCCTTCCCAACGAGGTTTTCTACAAAGTAAAAGACGGCAAATACATCGACATGCAGAATCTGAAGGCTCAGATAGCCAATATGTTGAAATTTGTTACCCGCAAGAACCACTGGTTCTGCGTATGGTGTGTATTGAATCACAACTGCATGCTTCAGGACAACCAGAATTTCGAAGCCTTTGCCACCCAGATGATGACTCCCGAATGGTTTGGCGGCATCGACGATTATCTCCATTTCTCGGGCGACAATCTCCGCGACTACCGCCGTTATTTCTCAGAGATAGATTATCCGCAATGGGAGGAAAAGAAGTTTAAGGAAATCAAGGACCTTTACAACATGACGAAATGGTCAGATAAGCTCCTCAGCAAGTTCCAGCATCTCTGCATCACGATGAATGGTGTGTTTGATAAGAAAAGCCTCTGATTCAGGCTTGTTTTATGCATAAAAAACAGCTTTTAAATACCTGATTTACAAAATAATATTAAAAGTTCACAAGTTTGTGGTCCACAACCTTGTGAACTTTCATTTTTTTGCTTATCTTTGCATCCGTAATCAAGCAAAAAAAACAATGGAAAAGGCATTCGTATATGGTATGTCGGTTGCCGGAAACAACTTCATCGACCGCATCAAGAAAGCCCTCATCGACAAGGAATTGATTACCCTGGAGAAGGACGGCATCTTCATTGCCGACTGTGTGTTCGAGCTTTGGTTTAAGAAGGAAATGATGTAAAATAGTACAGAATATAATCCCAAATGGCACCCAAAGGATAGTAGCCTTGAAAATTGGTAAACGTATTCTGGTCGATGTTGATAGGGAGAACGGTATAAGTATATACGTTGTTCAAATTGTTGCAATTTTTGAAAGCCATATCACCGATACGCTCCAATGTGCTAGGAACTCTTACTTCCTGTAGTTTACTACAACCATCGAAAGTGCTCTCTGCGATGGTGGTTAAGCCTGGGAGACTGATACTCTCAAGATTTGAGCAAGACTGGAATGCATGATTACCAATTGTTCTCAATGATGGAGGGAACTGAATAGACTTCAGATTAAAGCAAGACTGAAAACAGATTCCAATACTGTTTTTTGGAGTCTGCTTTTCCGAAATGGTTAAGTATATCTTATTTATTGTTTCATAGATTTAATGGTTGCCTAAAGAACGTAAGTTCTATTTATGGCTTATGGACAATATATACCAGCATGAAGTGGTGAAGAAATTTCTGATATACTTCATCTTCCAGACCCAATGTGGCAAGAGTCGTGGGGTAAGGTGGAACTTCTGCTTGTAATGAGGATTGATGAACCAAAGTTTTTGGTCTGTTATCGAGAAGCCGCATTGGTGTATGAGTCTTTCAAACAACTCTATACTTGTTCGGCATTCTTTTATGCTCATAAGCTCATTCATAGTTCCTTTCTTTTCATTGCATGTTTTTAGCAACAACCGGTATAAAGGGTTTGGCAGCAAGTGAATGAATGGCAGATGTGAGCAAAGTTTGCTTCTGCAAATCTGTTGATGTCCTCCAAAAGGCATTTGCCATGCGGGGAATCCGACAAACAGCACGCCTTTTGTTTTCATAAACTTTCTTAGGTGTGCAAGAAATGGCTCTTTTGTCGGAACGTGTTCTATCACATCATGTAATAGTATTACGTCATATTTATCCTCTTCATTACATGGAACAGGATATTGCATGAAATCACTGCATACAAATGTGGCATGATTGCTGATTTCAGAAAAGTATGCTTTGGCTTCTTTAATTCTGCATTCGGCAATATCTATACCTGTCACTTTGCAGCCCAACTGTGCAAAGGGAACTAAGTTTCCTCCTTCACCACAGCCTACCTCCAAGATTCTACTCTTTGGTGTCAGTTCCGTAAAATCTGACAAGTAGCTGATGTAAAACTCCTTAGATGTTATCTCCAACTCACGGAAATACATCTTTCTGTCTGTATGTCTTTTTTGCATGTATCTTATTTTTTGACTTTTCTGTATATATATAGATACAGATCATTCATAAAGACTGCATGCAAAATGATACTTTCTTACCAAGAGAGCCTAATACCGAAAGGTACAGTCAATGTAAATGGACGTTCTGTCCAAGTATTCTTGACTTCGCTTCCATTCGGAATGTACCAATTCAGCGTTGGCTCTACAAACAATGTCAACTTTGGTGCAAATTGATATTGTATTCCGATGTTAGTGTTTACAGTCCACTGTATAGAAGGTATTGTCTTCCAATCCGTTGTATAGCCAGACTTTCCTCCTACTACATAGTCTGCATATGTCTTTCCAGACAATGGTATCTGAATGCTTGCTCCTGCAGAACCGTAAGCCGACAATTTCTTGTACGCCATGAATTGGTACGAGAGCTTGACAGGGATACCGATGTAATGCAACTTTTGTTCTTTGTCAACACGATAATTGCCAGTACCCAAAGTAAAATATGACTTCAAGTAAGAGTATTGGAGTCCTGTTTCTAAACTCCAATGCTTTCCTATGCTCTTGTTCACAGCCAATCCTAATATTATAGGTTTGTCATGATGTTCTACCTCTTCAATTTTGCCCTTGTTATTATCGGCAATATCCATCATTGCAACATTTTCCGCCGTTGGGTCAGTTGGTGTTAAGCGATGTAGATATTCAGAATACTCTTCCCATGTAGTAAAAATCTTTTTTGAAGGTTGTTCACTCGTAATATCATCACCGCTACTTGTTATAATCTTACAAACATTTTGCGCAAGAGTAGTACCCAAAGAACCAGCTGCGAGCAATTGCCATTTACTTTTCTTGTGCGTCTTTGTATCATCCGCAATCCATCTTTCCTCGTTTGGAATAGGTGTATATACAGTATCTTTTGTGATGATACTATCTCGCTTGTTATCAGCCCAAATATGTTGGTTATCCTGCAAAGAATCGGATATTTCGACTATTACATTTTGACTTGCCTTAATCGAATCACCAACAGTTATTACAGTGTTCTTTCCCTGTTGAACACTTCGATAATTAGAGCACAAAATAGCGTTTTGTATTCTACTAACAGAAACATTAGGCTTCTTTTGTATAGGCGTAATGTCTTCATTAGGCTTTCGAGTTCGAACTATATTCACATCATTTTCAGAAACGAGTTTCTTCTTTTCAGTAAAATATCTATATACAGGGATGACTATCAACGCCAATACGATGATAAGCATAGCTCTTGGGGACAATATGTTTCGCAACATTGCCTTTGCCCTTGATAATTGCGAGGAAGAACTATGTGAAGCAATATTAAGTAATTCGCTGATTTCTTGATGAGACAAGCCATCCAAAACAGACATGTTGAATATTTTCTTATACCCTTCAGGCAAACTGTCTATTGCTGCCATAATTTCCTCATACGGAATTGATTGCTTGGAAGTGTTGCCATCTTCCAATACGGAACTAAATTCATCCTCTATATCAGACAAGGAAATGAAATCGTATCTCTTACCTTTCTCCTGATATTTCAATACAAGGTTAGTGGTGATACTTGTAAGCCATTGACTAAACCTATGAGTATTCTTCAAGTCTTTCAATGAAACAAACGCAAATATAAAAGCATCTTGGACAAGGTCGTCAACGACAGCCTTGTCCTCTCTAAGAATATTGATGCATATCCCTTTCATCTTAGGATAATACATTTGGTATAATGTGCTGAAAGCGTCAGCGTCACCTTGTTTTGCTTTTTCTACTAATGTTGTTATATTTGAAGCCATGAGCGGATTGTTTCGTACTATCTATTTTGATATAGATACATCAAAGGCTTGATGACTGCACAAAGTTTAGTTAAAGAATATAAATATATATATGGTTATTTTCTACCCTTCACTATCTGCTCAAAATGCAGCTGCCCCCATTCTATGACGTAACTGATTTCTCGCAAGAAGTCCTTGGCTATTGGTGTGAGAGAATATTCTACCCTTGGAGGAACTTCTTCAATTTTGTTCTTTAGCGATTACAAAGATACAACTTTTTATCGAGAAACTGTTATTTTTACCCTATTATTTTGGGGTGGGAAACTTTAGTTAATAAAAGTACAATCACAGCAATAAAACTATTAATTTTACGTTCTTTTCAAAAAAAAGAGGTTGTGCAATAGTGGCTAAAAGGCTAAAAGCACTACCTTTGAATGCTGTTAAATATGGTAATGTTCAAAATCACAATTTGTGATTTTGGAAAAATGAATATAAAAATGACAGATAAAATGAAGAA
>OGJA01000311.1_pt1 | contig 18754 bp, 17 predicted proteins | sample 1571951 | NCBI WGS metagenome assembly OGJA01 (sample SAMEA2582109, study PRJEB24529) | metagenome | biome: Human gut stool | place: China | collected 2011
CCCGCCATTTTTACTGTGGCGATACGTATCATGGATTTCTTTTGTTCCGTCGACAGACAGTCCAACCAGGAAATGATTTTCCTTAAAAAATCTGCACCATGCCTCATCGATCAGATACCCATTTGTCTGAAGCGCGTTATTCACGCGGATTCCGTTTTTATTATATTGTTTTTCAAATGCAACTACTTTTTCAAAAAATTCCAGTCCCCGGAGTGTCGGCTCGCCTCCCTGAAAAGCGTAACTGACTGCTCCTTCTGCACGCAGCATTGTCTTCCGGACCACATTTTTTAGAGTCTGCTCTGACATAAATCCGTAAGATTCCTGGATTCGTTTCTGTGTTTCATCACAGTAAAAGCAATAGTCACATTTCATATTGCACATCCCTGAGGATGGTTTCATCAAAACACTAATTGGCGGCATAAATACCTCCTCTGTCTGCTTTTTTACATAAATTTGTAAATATTATAAATATTGATCACGATCATTAAGACCATTAATGCGATAAACAGCTTATCCACTGTCTTCTCATCGATTTTTTTATTGATCGCACGTCCACAGATTCCACCTGCAATTCCACCTGCAACCATAAGTACCAGCACACCGATCTGAAAATCCGGAACACTTCCTGTCACGATCGTAGAGATCAGGCTTGCGATCTGTGAAAAGAAAATAATATATAAGGAATTCTCTGCTGCAAGCTTTGTTGACATGGAAAAGAAGAAGAACAAAACAACCAGGTTGATCGGTCCTCCACCTATTCCGAGGAAAGAAGACATAATTCCAAGGAAAATACCGATCAGTACACAAACAATTGCACTGTCGACTTCATAGGTCTTGATTTTTGCCTTATAAATGGTATAGATCAAAGTTCCAAGTGTAACGATCAAAAGGCATAATGCCTGCACAGCTCCAACCTTGTTTGGATCACTGCTTAAAGATTTTACATAGGAAAACAGCCATTTTCCGATCAATCCGCCAACTGCTGCTCCGATTGCCAGTGGAAATCCTGTTTTCATTGTAACATGTGATTCCCCGCTGATTTTATTCTTCAATACGGAATAGGTCGTCATGGAAAGAACCGTACATCCGGATAAGAAGCTGATGGCAGTTACATCCAACACCCCAAAAGAATCAAGAACCGGTTTGATGATCACTCCACCACCGATTCCACAGATAGCACCTACGATCGATGCGCCAAAGCATACGATCAGAAATACAAGATAAATAAGCATTTTCTTTCTCCTCTTTTTGTAATGATCAGGCTATTTATAAGTAATTTAATTTATGATAATTGTGAAAAATAAATAAAATCAACGAAGACACGCTCCCGCTATGCGTCACTGGCAACGGTACTAAGAAGCCAGCTGACGCTGCCTTCTAAGAACCGGCCGTTCCTCAATGTCTTCGTCTGCTTTTATTTATTTTTCACAATTAAATTTACTTTTTGAAAGTTTCTAAATAGCCAACTATAAAAACCTATATTATTCTAACAAATTCATTTCAATAAAGCTATTATTATGTTATTATAAAATACATAATAATTCCATTATGTATTTTGTTATTTATTTCATTATTCAAACTTAATGCAACTCGCTTCTTCTATAGCCTACATTTTATACATCTGCATCCTAAGGAGGAACCAAAAATGACTTTAAAGCATCTGCGCATTTTCGCTGAAGTATGCCGCATGGAAAGCATCACAGAGGCTGCAAAAAATCTGAATATGGCACAGCCTGCTGTCAGCAATGCCATCCGCGAATTAGAAGCCTTTTATCAGGTTAAACTGTTTGAGCGCATGAACCGAAGGCTTTATATCACGAATGCCGGGGAATATCTGCGCGGCTACGCTGACTCGATCCTGACACAATTTGAAGAATCCAGAGATATCTTACAGGATATTGCTGCTTCCACGCGTATTCGGATCGGCAGTAATGTTTCTTTTGGAGCCAATTATCTGCCGAAGATTATTTCCGATTTCCAGTCGATCCACCCGGAGATCCCTCTTTTTACCATGATACAGAATTCAAGTCATATTGAAGACTGTCTTCTTCATAATGAACTAGACTTTGCTATCGTAGACAACTTAAGCTCCCATGCAGGAATACGACAGACTCTGATCAAAGAAGAATCCATGGTTGCTTTATGCAGCCCTAATTTTTCTTTTCTTCCTGCCTTTTCTTCTACTTTTTTGCATAGCCATCATACACATGATAAATCAGATTCCTTCCGGCAGCTTTCGCCGGAGCTTTCCATACAGGACTTTGAAAAAATACCACTTCTTGTCCGTGAGCCAGGAAGCGGATGCCGCGACATGCTAGATAAACGGTTCCATCAGTACGGAATCCAGCCAAAAATCAGTCTGGAAAGTGTCAGTACACAAGCCCTGCTGGAATTTTGTCTGCACGGTCAGGGTGTCTTATTCCTGCCTAAAGCGCAGGCGCTCGATTATATTACTTCGGGGAAATTATTGGAGATCCATGTTACAGATGCAGAATTCAAAAGATATTACTATTTTATCTATCATCAGAAAAAATATCTGACGAAGAGTATGAAGTATTTTTTAGATTTTATGCTCAAGGCCTAATTGTTTGTGGAAATATGGAAGAGTTGAAGAACGGCTTGTTCCTTTGAAGAGGTATGCCTGATAAAATTGGTCTGTTAGTTTTAAAATCTGATAGTCAGTTTCGGGTAAATGCATGTTTCTCCTGGGGATAAAAAATGAGTATTGTCAGATATGATACAAGAATGCGGGAGGCATCACACCTCCCGCCTAAAGCTTCATCACTCGGTCAGTTTTTATTTTTCCGTCCTGTCTTTACCGTCACAGGACTCATCTTGATGAAGTGGAACTTTCGTTCCTATATTTGTTATATACATAAAGTATATAATAATGCAACCAGTATTTATACTTTTTTACTCCGTCCTGCCCGACAATCCAACAAAATACTCCACCATATCCACATATTCCTCAGGAATTACATCTGGAATAATATCTAAAATATTGTTCGGAATAATTTTTTCTTCCGTGATTTTCGTCGGGATTTTTGTCTCAAGTACCTCACGCACATGTTCTTTGTCTGATGCCGGAATAAATTTCATCAATGCCTGATAGGTATTTATCGCTCCTTTGCTCCATGCAAGATTTTTCAGGATTGAAGGTTGCAGTGCCTCTTTTTCCTTCTTATGTAAAAGGTGAATGTCCTCTTCCCTGATTACCTCTGTGCCAGAAATACCGATACGTTCGAATTGCTCCATCGGGCAGTCGTTTTCTTTCATGGCTTTTTGGAGGAGATTCGCCATATAGGCTTCGATTGCGTTATCTTCTAATACGGTCGTCTGCTTCGGATCTTTTTCCATATCAAATAACTTATCACCAAAATTGGCAGCATTGACCATACTGTTATTATCAATATGTTTTGCTTCTTCGCTGTCTTTTCCATTAATTAAAAGATCACTGAAATCTTTCGAACCATTTCCGTTTCCTTTTGGAATCTTCCAGACAGGGCAACCCTTGGTGAAATTAAAACAATTTCCACTTACTGCCTCTGCCTTCTCTAATTCTGCAGGTGAGAACATATTTCTCATATGCATCGGCATCAGCGTATATTCATACAAAGGAGTATTTTTTTCAGAAACTGGCGCTTTCATATAAATATATTTTCCATCATAAATATTAACATGCGCACCGTGAATTCCAAATAATGCATAATCCCGGATTTTTTCGTCCTTCTCGATCACAGTACGAATTGGTCTTCCCTGCATATTCTTCGGCAATCCGACATTGAAAAACTCCAATACTGTTGCAGGAAGATCAATCGTCTGCACGATTTCTTTTCTACGCTGACCGTCTGCTGCAAATCTCGGATCATGGATAAAAAGCGGAATATGCGCAATCTCGTCATAACAAGGCATAACTACTTTGCTCCACCAGCCATGTTCCCCCAGCAAATATCCGTGATCGGTATTTACGATCAGCATCGTATCTTTCCACAGATCCAGCTCATCAAACTTGTCTAAGAGCTTTCCAAGATATTTGTCACACAGTTCTAAAAGCTCCGCATATTTGTATCTATAATGTCTTGCAAGACTTTCTTCCTCGGTCACATGATGATATGGCGGCCAGTCTTTTCCCGGATTCTCATAATCATCTTCGTACTCTGTTTTCCAGTCCTTCGGCACATAGAACGGCTCATGTGGATCAAAGCATTCGATCTGTAAAAACCAACGGTCACAATCATGGTTTGTATCAATAAATTCCAGTCCGCCATGAATTGTTTTTGCAAGCGCTGTATCTTCTTCTGTCTTCATGAACTTACGGTTTACGGCATCATGTCGCTGTAAATTCTGTGTTGCATGGAAATAAACACCATCTTTGTTCTGTAATTTGCTCTCATCGCATGGTGCGAACAATTCAGGAAGACATTTCCACATATCCCCCTCCTGTCCACGGATATTTTCCCATGAATTATATCTGTAATGATATGTTGCACCACCGTCTTCCCAATAATGCACATGATCAGAGATCAGATGTGTATAAATATTGTTATTTTTTAAAAGTTCCGGCATGGAATCATCAAAAGGCTCCATCGGTCCCCAGCTTCTGTGCAGCATATTATATCTTCCTGTCTGGAGTTCCCTTCTAGCCGGCATACATGGAAGGCTGCCTGCATAACACTGGTCAAAGCAGACGCTATGCTCTGCCAGACGTCTGAAATTCGGTGTTTTAACCCAGTCACATCCATACGGTTCCAGCATTTCACGGTTTAAAGAATCAAACATTAGCATTACTGCTTTCATATCATTCCTCCTCTACCACCATTTAATCAGCTCTGTCACCTGATTTCTCAGGTCAATAAATGCTGGTTCTACAACATTTCTTGGTCTTGGCAATGTATTTTCCAGTTTATGTTTAATACTTGTTGGTTTATTTGTAAGAACAAGAATATTCTCACTTAAGTAAACTGCTTCTTCTATATTATGCGTAATAAAAATAACTGTCGTTCCAAGTTTCTGCCAAAGTTTAATCAGTTCGTCTTCCAAACGGAAACGCAATTCAACATCAAGCTGACCATACGGTTCATCCATCAGAAGAATATCTGGTTTTACTGCAAATGCCCTTGCGATTACAACACGCTGAAGCATACTTGTGGACAGCTCGACCGGGTAATAATCCTTATACTTTGTCAGTCCTACCATTTCGAGTACTTCTGCAACTTCTTTTTTAATAACATCTTTTGGCATCCTTTTCATTTTCAACCCGAAAGCTACATTTTCTTCTACTGTCAGCCAGGACATCGTTGAATATTCCTGAAAAATATAGGCAATATTGTGCTTTTTCGTGTCAACCAGTTCGCCATTTACAAGAATCTGCCCACCTGTCAGGTCATAAAGCCCTGTGATACAGTTTAAAAAGGTCGTTTTTCCACAGCCAGTCGGTCCTACGATACATAAAAACTCGCCTCTGTGCACATCAAAAGAAATATCATTTAATACCTTAAGATCTCCAAAGCACTTTGTCATATGGTCTACATGTAAAATAATATCCTGTTTCTCCATGTTTTCTCCCTCCTACAGTGCCTTGTCAACAACTGTACTTATTTCCTCTCGTAATTTCAAAAATTCTTCGTCTACATAGTTTCTTGGTCTTGGAAGATCGATCTTATATTCTTTTTTGATTTTTGTCGGACAGTTTGTCATAACAATAATACGGTCTGCTAAGTAAATTGCTTCCTCAATATTGTTCGTTACGAAGACAATCGTTCTCTTTTCCTTTTCCCAGATCTTCATCAGGTCTTCCTGCATCAGATATCGTGTCTGAGCATCCAGATGTCCAAATGGCTCATCCATAAACAAAACATCCGGTTCGTTGCAGTATGCCCTTGCAATACCTACACGCTGTTGCATCCCTCCAGATAACTGATTTGGATACGAATTTTCAAACCCTTTTAATCCTACCAGTTCAATATAATGCTGTGCCCTCTCTCGTCGCTCTTTCTTTGGCACTCCTCGCATTTTCGGGCCATATTCCACATTTCCCATAACAGTAAGCCATGGAAAAAGTGCCATTCGCTGGTATACAACACCGCGGTCTGGTCCCGGTTTTATAACCTTTTTCCCATTTACTTCGACGCTTCCCTCTGTAACCGGCTCAAGCCCTGACATGCAATTGATCATCGTCGATTTCCCACACTGTCCTGGTCCAAACAGAACCAGCAGTTCGTTCTCATGTACATTCAACGTAACATCCTCGATTACATGCACAGCACCTCTGGAAGTTTCAAAGGTTTTATCCATATTTTTACATACAATAATTTCTTTACTCATTTCCCTCTCACACTCCATTTGCAAAGTCTTGATTCGATGGCTCTCATAGTAACTGCAAGAATATAACCGACGATTCCGATTGCTACGATTCCGACAAGGATCTGTACAGTACTGTTACTGTCCTGTCCACGGATGATCACCCAGCCAACACCCTCGGAAGAACGCACCATCTCGGCTGCAACAACGGTTGCCCAGGACGTTCCGACTGCAATCTGTAAACCTGCAAAAATCTGTGGTACACAGGATGGAAGAACGATTGTCGTAAATACCTGTCTATTATTTGCTCCAAGCATTTTGGCAGCTCCGATAAGTTCCGGATCTACACTTCGAACACCGGAATAAGCATTCATAGTCACTGCACAAAACGCTGAATACATGATCAAAAAATATTTAGAAGACTCTCCGAGTCCAAACCATACAATAGATAACGGAATCCAGGCGATTGGCGGTATTGGTCTTAAAATTTCAAAGATTGGACGGAACAGTGCAGACATTGGTTTGAACCAGCCCATTAAAATACCAAGTACAATCCCGAGTACGGAACCAATGATAAATCCAACTAATACACGGCTTAAGCTCCATAAAATATGACCCTCAATCGTATGCGTTCCGAGTGGTTTTACAATGGAAATCACAAACATACTTAATGTTTCGATCGGTCCTGCCAAAACCATTCCAGCCTTAGTAAAGCTGACAACAAGCTGCCAGATCACTAAGAATGCCAGTATAGAAATCGCTGCACAGATTGTTTTTTCATAATTTTTTGCTTTCTTATTAAAATTCTTAACCATCTCTGCGCACTCCTTTCACGATCTTATTCTCAATCAAGGAAAGAATTCCCGAAAAAACAGCCCCTATTGCACCGATGGCGATCATACCACAGATAATGATATCCGGTCTGTAAATTCCTCTTGCCTGCTGGATCATATATCCAAGTCCCTTGGTAGATGCAAGCATCTCGGCTGCTACAATGCAGGTCCACGCTGCTCCCAGTGCAACCCTGATTCCCGTCATAATCATCGGTAAAGCCGTCGGAATTGCGATATTTAGCAGCATCTGTGTATCGCTTGCGCCGAACGTCTGTCCTACCCAGAGATGCACATCTTTTGTCTGACGGATTCCCGTGTAAGAATTTAAGACACATGGAACAAATGCAGAAAGAAAAACCGTTACGATCTTCGGAGTGATTCCAATTCCGAATAAAATGATCATAAGTGGAATCCATGCTAGTCCCGGAACTGGACGAAGCAGGTCGAAAATCGGTCTTGCGAACAAGTCTACTTTTTTATACCATGCCATACAAATTCCAAGTGGTGTGCCGATCACAACTCCAAGTGCCCAGCCTCCTAATGCGATTTTTAAAGAGGAACCTATGTGCTGTGGCAGTGTGGCACCATCCGGTGCCGAACTGCTTAATTTTGCAATAAAAGTTTTTATCACTGTCACAGGTCCAGGAAGTGTAGATGAGCTTGTGAGTTTTAACACATCACAGCAAAACCACCAGATTCCTACAAAACCAATAACAGACAGGATTGACAATATCCATATATAACTTTTTTGTTTCTTCATTTTTATCACTCCATGAACGTTTCTTATTCAGACTTAATTTCTGTTCCTACTGTTTTTGATACATATTCTGCATTGATGGAAGCAGCTACATTCGGTGCATTCTCTGCTGTAATCTTCTCTGCTTCTACAAGGAAATCTGTGATTGCTACCCATGCCTGTCCAAGAACATAATCGGACTGTTTCATTGCTTCTGTACCAACATACTGTCTGTCAGCGATCTCATGTGCAAGATCGGAATCGGAACAGGAAATTGCATTTTCGTCATAAACTTTTCTTGTATACTCACTTCTTAAATCATCATCCTGTAAATCATCCATTGCTTTTACAAGGCAGTCTACAAATAACTGGATCTCTTCGGAGCGTTCTGCGATGACTTTATTTCTTACAAAACAGCCGTCACACATATTGACTCCGGTCGCATCCTCAAAGGAACATAATTTGGTGTAACCCTCTTCCTCTAACTGGTAAGAATATGGTGGATTTGCCGCCATTGCATCACCTTCGCCTGTTGTAAATGCCTGGTATGCAGAGGCATATTCCATATTAACCTGATTGATATCATTTGGTGTTAATCCATATTTTTCTGCATAAGATTCTGTCATATACTGGACTGCAGTTCCAAGAGGCTCTAAAATCTGAATTCCTTTTAATGTGTCTGCACTTCCTATCAATCCATTCTCTTCGGCACACTGTGCAATATCGGAATCGGAACGTGCATATAATCCCATACCACCAGTTGTGTTCACATCTGCAACCCAGCTACAATCTGCATTCGCAAGAGAGTAAACAGAAGCGAATCCCGAAACAGCGACATCAATCTGGTTTGCAGCAATTGCCTCGTTGATTGGAGCGCCTGTTGCAAAAATCTCAATGTTGACATTTAATCCTGCATCTTTGAAGTAGCCCTGCTCCTCTGCATATAAAACCGGGATACCACAGGTTAATGCCATCGTTCCGACATTTAAAACATCATAGCTGCTGTCTGATCCTGCATTATCACTTTTGGCTGTCTCTGTAGAGCTTCCGGAAGCACTGTTTCCCGCACTGCTGTTGTCTGAACCACAGGCTGTCATTCCGATCATCATTGATACTGCCAATAAAGCTGCAAACATTCTTTTTTTCATCTTTTTTCCTCCCAATATGTCTTGTGATAGTTTATTCATTTACTTGCGTTAACGTTAACGCATCTTGTGATTTATTAATAACGCATTTTTATAAAAATGTCAATAAAACAAACTCTATTTTTTATATTATTATGCTTTTTTGCCATTTTCAACAAATTTTATTTTCTTTTTTTATGTATTTCAACCAATCATTTGTACTTGTAAGGCAAAAAAAGATGTGCAATACTTTATTTATATCTGAACTAACAGTGTATTTTTCTTTTTACATCTGTAAATTATGCAGTACTGTTGTTATAATAACTATAATTACTGAATCATTCCGCGTTGCTTTGTTACAAAAATGATTCAACCATAAACAGTAGTCTTTGTTCAGACAGATCGAGGTACCTATATGACAACTTTAAAAGATATCGCAGCAGCTGCTGGTGTTTCTATCGGAACGGTAGACCGTGCTTTAAAAGACAGAGGACGTGTAAATCCACAAGTTGCGCAGCACATTAAAGATCTTGCAAAAGAAATGGATTATCATCCGAATAAAATTGCTTCCGGACTCGTGAATCGAAGCCGGAACTATAAAATTGCAGTTATTCTGCATATCACAGGAAATGATTTTTTTAATGAAGTATTAAAAGGAGTAAAAAAAGCGGAAAAAGAAATCCGTGATTATGGGATGTCTGTCGACATCTATCCTTGTGATGACTTTGATGCATCCATGCAGCTTTCTAATATTGAAAAAGCGATTGAAAATGGAGCTAACGCCATCATCATCGTACCAATCAATGATCCATGTATTTCGAAAAAAATCCGCCAGCTCAATAAGGATAATATCCCGGTTGTCTTTTTAACCGCTTATCTAAACCGAATTGCTCCCCTCAGCTCTATTCACTGTGATTATTATCGTTCCGGACGAATCGGTGCAAGATTGTTACAGTTAATATCCGGTGGCAACGGACATGTAATGGCTTTTTTCCCATCTTCTGCAATGTTTGGAAATAACTCAAGAAAACAGGGCTTTGAATCTTATTTTACAGAGGCTAGTACTACCCTGTCTTTAACTGGAGTTATTGAACTGACAAATAATCCAGTCAAAAATCTTTCCTTAGTACGTGAAGAGCTGACCATACACCCCGAAGTTGACCATATAATTTTCAATGGGGACTCATCCATCGCACTTTCTGTACTAACTGAATTAGATCGCCCTGTAAAAGCTGTTTTTTACGATTTTTCTGCTGAAACAAAGGCTGCATTAAAATCTGGGCTGATTGATGCAGCTATCTTACAGGCTCCCAAAGATCAGGGCTATCAGTCGGTCAACGTCTTATTCCAGTATTTTTCCTCAAAAAAAATACCACAGAAGGAAATTTTAATGGAAAGTCAGATTCTGCTGAAAGAATGTATTGACTAAATATTTAAAAGTAATCAAAAGATATATGAAAAATTTCTCATTGCACAATGAATATACCCAAAAAAGAAAGAACCGGGAGATCACTCTCCCGGTTCTTTCTTTTTTGGGTATATTTTAAATTAGTATCTGGCTTTTATAATATGATTAGCAGCATCCACATCCGCCATTGTTATGACGATGTCCATAAGCGTCCATACAATCATCTTCCGGATTCTTCATGCAAAGATGAACAGCTGCCTTCTTAAATGTCATAGGAAGTGCTAAAATGTTAGGATTCTTTCCTACGAACTTCTTCTCTGCATCTGCTAAAGCTTCTTCAAAAGTAGCTCGTGTCTTAAGACCCATTCCTCTTGCATATCCCGGTTCCTCAGCACCAACAATATAGATTGCACTTGTATTCATCTCAGCGATATGTCCACAAGACATCATAGAAAATCCGTGGAATGGATGGAATGCGTTTGTAAAACGGTATTTACGGATATATTCTTCATTTGTTGCGAAATATTCACCATAACGGTTCATATCCGGCAACGTATTCATATGATCATGCTGGAATAATTCATACTGTTCTCTTAAATATGGCCATAATTCATCATGAAAATATCCATTACAGATAGAAGAGCAGATGATTACACAGTTGTCACTCATAACACGTTTAAATCTTAATACCTGTGCACTCAATGCCTGCATCATCATGATCGGGTTTGTTCCCATTCCATCACCATAGTGGAATTTCTGTGGCATACCGAATACAAGTACATCGTATTTCTTCTCTGCCCAGTGCACATAAGTTCTCTTATCTGCAAGTTTCCAGCTGATCGGCATCATTTCTTTTGCATATCCGGAATAGATTGCAATCTGTCTTGAACATGTATCAAGTACCGCATCACAACAGAAGAATGGATGTCCCATCTTCTCTTCCATATGCATACTGATCTCATTGAATTTATCACGCATTAAGCTTCCGCCATTAACCGGTGTAAAGTCGTCTCTGTGCATAACAGAAGGTACATGATGGCTTGCAATACATCTCCAGTTTGTGATACCTGTTGCACTGTGTTTGTATCCGCCTGAATATCCACCATATGGATTTCCCTGTACATGACCGATTAGAATTGGAATATCACAGTCAAATACATATTTGTTCATGTATACCGGATCACCTCTGTGAGTTCTTCCAAGATATACCATATGCTCCTGATCCTCACTGTCATGGCTGATGATCTGACCTGTATGCCAGAATTCGTTGAATAATTCTTCACCGAAAATTGCCTTTGCGTCAGATTCTTTACTTCTTGGATGTAAACCATTGGAAATAATGAACAGAATATCTTTCTTCTCAACACCTGCCGCATAAAGTTCTCTTAAGATGTATTTGATACTTAATTTTCTATGGCTAGTTGCCTGTTCTCCACCTTTAACACGGTCTGGAACGATAAATGTAACAGTGCTTCCTTTGTGAGCAAGCTCTGTTAAAGTTGGCATTCCTATTGGATGAGCAAGACTCTCTAAATAAGCTTCTTCTAATTTATCCTCTGGAATATAATCCGGATCTTTTACTGTTTCACCAGGGATAAAAATATCAGTATTATCTGGCAATTCAGCTGTCATAGTTCCCTGGCCATATTCGAAATCGATCTTCATATCTTTGTTCTCCTTTTCATTCATAGTATAATTTACCGTAATCCGGGAAACATTATTCTTCTCTGTTTCCAGGATTCATATTTATGTTCTGTGTCTTGTTCAAATTCTTGGGTTATTTACCCATATAAAGGCGGATGATCTCAAGGTATTCTTCCGGATAATATCCGATCTCACCCTGGAATCTTGTAAGTGCGATCAGTCCTCCGTCGATTTCATCGATAGAAGCGAGCATTGCTGCATTATCCTGCTTTAATCCACCACCGTATACAATATCCATACCACCAGTCTGTTCTTTTACAAAACGTGCGATCTTAGTGATGTAGTCTTTTCCTGCCGGTGTTTTACCAGGTCCGATTGACCAGATTGGCTCATAGGCGATCACGACTTTAGATTTGTCAACATCTTTTAATCCGATCTCAAGCTGTTTGCCTAATACTTCCTGCCACTGATCCTGCTCTTCACTCTTTTCTCCGATACAATAAAGAACTGTCATTCCTCTTTCAATGGCACATTTGATCTCCTGATTTAACAGGCGGTTCACTGCATCTGTATCTGTCACTCCTGCTTCTGCAAGAATTCCGGCCTTATCGTTACGTTCTTCACAATGTCCGATGATTGTTGTCTCACATCCTGCCGCAACCATTGCAGATGCCGGTCTGTTTGTTGTAAATGCACCAAAATTGCCACCTACTGCAGTGTCTGCTCTGTAAACGCTCTGGCATCCAACCTTGATCGGGCTGTCCTCTGTTTTTGCTTTTGCTACATTTAAAAGGTGAACCTCCGGAAAATACATTGCAAATTCTACTTCTGAACGATCATATTTTTTCAGTTCGTCCTGTGTATTCTTTACAATATACTCTGCCCAGTCAGCAACCGGTGCAATACGGTTTACTCCACCAAATTCTGTTGGAACATCAAATCTTTTTAAATTCAGATAAATATGTTTCATGGATTTTCCTCTCTATCTGGTATGGATACCGGAAGCACCCACTGTATCTCCGGCATCCATTATGATCAACTTACTCTTTCTTAGATTCCTGCTTTTCTGTAACGTTCTGCCATCTCGTCGATTGTAACGCGTTCTACCTTCGGTGCTTTTCCGTAGCTTCCGAACTTCACAAGTAATGGTGCGATTGCTTCTTTTACACCATCTTCAATGCATGTACAGATTCTTGCAACATCATCATCCGGAACATTTCCGTACATAATTGTATCCATGATCGGTGTGATGAATGCACGAGGATCAAATGCTGATTTCTTTGTCTCTAATAATTCATAGATCTGACCTACAGATGCACTGTTTCTAAGAGCAGCATCTTTTGCAAAAAGCTCTTTCATATTTCTTGTAACTGCCAGACGAAGATCTGTATCAACATTGATCTTATTAATGCCGCAGTGGCTTACTTCTACAAGCTGGTCTACATCGATTCCGTATGCATTTGTGATCTCTCCGCCAAGGGCATTGATCTCTTCTACAATATACTGTGGAACAGTAGAAGAACCATGGCTTACAAGATATCCCTCAATTCCTTCATGTAACATACATTCCTTGATCGCGATTGCAATTTCCTTACGGATCACTGCATTCTTGCCTTTGTTTGCACCGTGCATGGTACCATAGCTGATCGCTAATGCATCAACACCTGTTTTCTTGAAGAAATCAATTGCACTTAATGGATTTGTGTAAGTACTTGTTGCTGCGAATACATGATCTTCAACACCTGCTAACACACCAAGCTCACCCTCTACTGTAACACCTCTCTCATGAGCGTATTTTACAACTTCACGTGTCAGTTCTACGTTCTCATCGAATGGAAGAGAGCTTCCGTCAATCATGACACTTGTATATCCGCCTTCGATCGCAGCGATACAGGAATCGAAATTCTTACCATGATCTAAGTGAAGTGCAACCGGAATATCACTGTCTGCCGCATATTTCTTTACTGCTGCTCCGATATTCTTAGCTCCTGCTTTCTTATCCTCTAATGTGGAATTAGCGAAATCTGTACGTCCACCCATAAATCCATTTGCAAGATCAGCTCCCTGAATGATCGCAGGGCTTCTTAAAATCTGATGAACATCTACAGCTGCTTTTACCTGGCATACAGCATTTACATTAAATGCACCCTGTGCATAACCATTCTTATCTGCTGCATCCAAAATTGCTCTCATTGGTACTAACATAATAATCCTCCTTGTTTTGCGAAGCAAAATCCGATCTCCCTTGTGCGAGGAGAGGATTTAGCCTCCTTGTTTTTCTTTCTATTGATATATGTTATTAGTTAAAAGAAATCATCTTAGGCAGTTCACCACCGATCAGTGGTCTGCACCATTCCTTGAACGCTTCCGTTACACCATTGCCCTCTTCATTAATAAATTCATCCGGTATGGTTCTCTCATACATCATGACTTTATCGATATCTACTAAAAATGGTTTCATCACATATGGTTCTGTAGAAACTCGCTCAAATGCCACCATCTTTCCGGATTCACCATTCATGATCGCTTCGCAGGCCATCTTTCCTGCAAGCACTGCTTCTTCTCGGTCAACCGGACTCTGTTCATGTGCGGCTGCACGGCCTACCAGACCCGGTTTCTCACCTCTTGCTTTGTATCCGAGCTTCTTAATAATAAGATTAGCGAGATGCTGGCTGACATCACCAAAATAAGTTGCACGTCCAACCTGGAAGACTGGCTCAACAATTGGCTTTCCGTCTTTATCTCTTAAACCTTCACTTGCAACTACTACGATTCCGCTCTTCTTCTCAAGAAGCTTCTTCACGTCGTCAAGGAATTTATCCTCATCAAACGGACGCTCCGGAAGATAAATTAAATCCGGGCCGACACCATCTCCATCGTCTGCCAATGCACTTGCTGCTGTAGTCCATCCTGCATTTCGTCCCAATGCCTCTACAACAACTACGTGAATCGGAAGTCCTTTGACATCTGCTGCCACTTCCTTCACACTCTGTGCCATATATCTCGCAATGCTTCCGTATCCCGGACTGTGGTCTGTGATCGCAATGTCATTATCATGAGTCTTCGGAATGCCCATTACTCTGATATCTAATCCTTTTGCCTGACAGTTCTTATAAAGCTTTCCGCAGGTATCCATACTTCCGTTGCCACCATTGAAAAGTACGTATTTAATATTCTTCTTTAACAGTACTTCGATCATTCTGTCATATTCTGCCTGTTCGATCTGATCTCTGGATGTTCCGATCGCACTTCCCGGCGTATTCAGTAAAAGTTCCAGTTTCTCATCCGGAACATTTTCAAGCTCGATCAGTTCTTCTCTCATCAGCCCGCCTGTACCATTCTTAGCGGCATAGATATGTTCGATCTCTTTATACTTTTTTGCTTCCTTTACTGCACCGTACAGTGATGCGTTGATCACAGATGTCGGACCACCACCATGTACGATCAGTATATTCTCTCCCATAGTTTTCTCCTCCTGATTTGAAGTATTTGTCTGCTATTTTGGTTGACTGCAAACAGAAACTGTGTTGCTGAAATTATAAAATTCCGACACTTCTTACGCTGTTTACATTATAACACATCCGTCACAAATTTTGCGTGGCATTTACGCAAACGTTTGTGATATTTCACCAATATTTTATCACAAAAAACTTCGGACATTCATTACAAGTCCGAAGCTTTTTGTGTTCCATATTTCATGATATGATTAAACATAGTTTTTATTTTCCAAGTGCCTCAAACATCCACTTTTTATAAGCCTCTACTCCCGGCTGGTCAAATGGATTTACACCCATGATCTTGCAGGACAAATAACATGCGAACTGGAAGAAATAAAATAACTGTCCAAAATGATAAGCATCCAATTCATCCACTTCTATCGTAAGACAAGGGAGTTTTTTGCTATGTGCTGCCACAGTTGCATGATATGCGGCTTTGTTGATCTCCCAGAAATCTTTTCCATCCAGATAATCAAAATAATCTTCCTTTTCATCCGGTTCTACGATCAAAGATGCATTCTGCTTCTTTACATCCAAAAATGTCTCAAACATAATCGGAGAACCATCCTGGATAAACTGTCCTACTGAATGCAGTTCCTCCGAAAATTCTCCTGCCACCGGAAAGACTCCTTTATTATCTTTTCCTTCACTTTCTGCAAAAAGCTGGATCCACCATTTATAGAAGAAACGGAACTGAGGCTCAAAGCTTGAAAGCATCTCCACACGGTATCCTTCTTTATAGTAGAGATTTCTAAGACATGCATACTGATATGCTATATTATTTTCAGCACTTTCTTCATGTACACGCTTCTGCATATCCTTTGCTCCCTGAACTAATGCACGGATGTCAATGCCTGCAACTGCCATCGGAAGCAGTCCTACATTTGTCATTGCAGTATATCTTCCACCGACATTAAGTGGGAACTCCAGAAATGTATAACCATACTTTGTACAAAGTTCCTCCAAAGAGCTTCCGATTGTTCCGGTTGCGATAATTCTTTTATGTGCTTCCTCTCCATATGTCTTTTCCATATATTGTCTTAAAATCCGAAATGAAGACCCTGGTTCGAGTGTTTCAAAATTCTTTGCGATACAGTCAATATAAATGGATTTTCCTTCCAGTTTTTTCATCATACGGTTCAAAGCATCCGGTGAGAGTGTGTTTCCTGCATAAATAATTTCCGGCGCTCCGTCCTCACGTAATGCCTCCACTACAGAACGTGCTGCATTATTGGACCCTCCTACTCCGATGAGTACAAACGCATCTGCGTTCGCACGGATCTCTTTTGCAAATTCTTCCAGATGTTTCAGTTTCGCATCATCTGCCCATTCTCCCGTATCAAGCCATCCCTGGCTGTCAGCGTAGCATTTTTCTCCTGCTTTTGCCTCATTGAGTACACTTTCTTTGGATTTCATGATCCCTTCTACTGCTTGTTTCTGTTCTTCTGACTGGTTATGTATGATTAAATTCAGCATTTTTCTTTCCTTTCTTTTTTATAAAATTTTTGTTGATTTTTACAATTCTCACAGCCCAAATTTGTATTTTTCATGTATCTGTTAAAAATTTTGTTTTTCTCGTAATATATAAAAGAAAGGAATACCCCTCCTTCAGAGTATCCCTGACTTTTATCTCTGCCCAATCCATTGTTTTTACAATCGGATGGAACTATTTTTTCGTCGAACGATGCATCTGCCACAGATTTTTCTGTAAACGGTTACCGATTTTTCTAATTAAAGAACCAGGTCGTCCTCTGAGTTTTTAATATCCATTTTATCAAGTTTTTCCTGCATTTCGATTTCACCTTTACGTGTCAGTGGATAGAAATACATTGCAATCAGTGAGCATAAATATCCGACAATCGGTCCAATCGTGCAGAGTAATAAGATAGCTTTTAAGCAGCCAGGTGTCTGTTCTGTAACGTCTTTGTTAAATCCTGTTGCGGACAAAATCATTCCACTGAAGAACATAGAGAATGCCTGACAGCATTTGTTCACAAATGTAAATGTGGAGTTAACAAGTGCTGTTCCGTTCACACCAAGTGTCATCTGGGCATAGTTTGCAGAGTCAAGAACTGCGGAACGACTTAACATATTGTTAATTGTCCATGTAAATGCAATTGCAATATATGTAAACATAACTGCGGAAACTGAGTAGCTTCCCTTCAGACCTGTGATAAGCATAGGAAGCGTAACTAAAATTGCAAGTGCTTCAATTCCGATAATACCTGCTCTCTTTCCTGTTTTCTTAACAAATGGCTGAATAAAAATAACAAGTGCAAATCCGACAAATGTGGATGCATATCCAATATATGTAATCAGATCTGTTCTTCCACTCATATTGTATTTGAAGAAGTACATTCTTAAAGAGTTTGAAATCTGATATGCAAACATATCAGTTCCATATGCAATCAACACGCAAAGTAATGCTTTATTCTTTGTAATAACAGAAAATGTCTCTTTGAGAGAAATTTCTTTGTTTGCTGTCTGTTTCTGTTTTGCTTCTGAATCATAAACATCTACATCTTTCACTGACATTGCAGATAAAATGAAGATGACTGTACTGATTGCACCGAATATAACCGTAAACTTGAACCATGCCTCTGCATTATCCTGTCCACCAAGCTTATCTAAGATTGGAAGTGCCCATGCAGATACAACTAAGGCTGCGATAGATCCAAACGCCTGAAAGATTGCCTGGATTCTTGTTCTCTTTGCAATATCATTTGTAAGAATTGCAGGGAGTGCAAGCTGTGGGATCTGAACAATTGTCCATGCCAGGGAATAAATGATATAAGTAACAAATGCATATACTACTTTTCCCGTCATTGAAAAGTTCGGTGCTGTAAACAGTAATACGAACATAATGCCAAGGAATGGAGCTCCTGCGATAATCCATGGTCTGTACTTGCCAATCTTTGTATTAGTTTTATCGACGATAATTCCCATTAATGGATCTGTGAATGCATCCACAAGTCTTGCGACCATAAATACGACACCTGCCATAAATGGTGAAATACCAAGAATATTCGTATAGAAATATGAGATGTAAGTACCTACCATCATGAAGATGATATTGTTTGCGAAGTTACCTGTACTGTATAGCCAGTAATGTAACTCTGTTGCCTTTGGCTTTGCCTGATTGTTTGCTGCCATAACTTTTTCCTCCGTTAGATAATTAAATCTTTTAATTATATTAGTTTTAAATAAGTACT
>OGJA01000347.1_pt1 | contig 17122 bp, 10 predicted proteins | sample 1571951 | NCBI WGS metagenome assembly OGJA01 (sample SAMEA2582109, study PRJEB24529) | metagenome | biome: Human gut stool | place: China | collected 2011
GGTGATTCTACAACAGGAATGAAGGATAACGCAAAAGGAGAATAATCAATGAAAGTTAGTTTTTTTATAGACAGGCCGGTATTTTCGGCTGTCATTTCCATCGTGATTGTGATTGTCGGAATCATCGGGCTGACCATGCTTCCGGTGGATCAATATCCGCAGATCACGCCTCCGGTGGTAAAGATCAGTGCGTCTTATCCGGGTGCGAGTGCACTTACCGTGTCGCAGGCGGTGGCTACTCCGATTGAACAGGAAATCAATGGTACGCCCGGTATGCTTTATATGGAATCAAACAGTTCTAACTCCGGTGGCTTCTCGGCAACAGTTACCTTTGATGTATCTGCTGACCCGGATTTGGCTGCTGTGGAAATTCAGAACCGTGTGAAGCTGGCTGAATCCCGTCTTCCGGCGGAAGTGATTCAGAATGGTATTTCCGTAGAGAAACAGGCACCCAGTCAGTTAATGACACTCTGTCTGACTTCTACCGATCCTAAGTTTGACGAAATTTACCTGAGCAACTTTGCTACGATCAATGTGCTCGATGTGATTCGCCGTATTCCGGGAGTAGGACGTGTATCCAATATTGGTAGCCGTTACTATGCTATGCAGATATGGGCAGAGCCTGATAAGCTGGCTAACTTCGGATTGACTGTGCAGGACTTGCAGAATGCCTTGAAAGACCAGAACCGTGAATCAGCTGCCGGTGTACTCGGACAGCAACCTGTAAGCGGAGTAGATATTACCGTACCTATCACTGCACAGGGGCGTTTGTCATCGGCCTCTCAGTTTGAGGAAATTGTATTGCGCGCTAACCCCGACGGTTCACTTGTACGTCTGCGCGATGTGGCAAGAGTATCACTGGAAGCTTCTTCCTATAGCACAGAAAGTGGTATCAACGGAGGAAATGCAGCCATTCTTGGAATCTACATGCTTCCTGGAGCCAACGCCATGGAAGTGGCACAGAACGTCAAAGAGGCCATGAAGGAAATCAGCAAAAGTTTCCCGGAAGGTATGGAATACAACTTCCCGTTCGATATGACCACTTATATCTCGCAATCTATTCATGAGGTATACAAGACTTTGTTTGAAGCATTGGTGCTGGTAATCATCGTGGTATTCCTTTCACTGCAGAGCTGGCGTGCTACCCTGATTCCGGTCGTAGCAGTTCCTATCTCTTTGATTGGTACCTTCGGATTCATGCTGATATTCGGCTTCTCACTGAACATGCTGACCTTGTTAGGACTGGTACTGGCCATTGGTATTGTAGTGGACGACGCCATCGTAGTAGTGGAAAATGTGGAACGCATTATGGAAGAAGAGAAACTCAGTCCATACGAAGCCACCAAGAAAGCCATGGAAGGTCTGGTAGGCGCTATTATTGCTACCTCACTCGTATTGGCAGCGGTATTTGTTCCTGTAAGTTTCTTGTCAGGTATCACCGGACAGCTTTATCGCCAGTTTACTATTACCATCGTAGTATCTGTGCTTCTGTCTACGGTTGTAGCGCTGACCTTGAGTCCGGTAATGTGTTCACTCATCCTGAAACCAGTAGATCCGAATAAACCCAAGAACAAGGTGTTCAGACTAATTAATGAATGGTTGGCTATCGGAAACAATAAATACATTATTTATATCAAGCATGTTGTCAAACACCCGCGCCGTATAATGGCAGGCTTTGGAATGGTATTGGTTTTCATCTATGTATTCCATCGCCTTGTTCCGACCAGCTTCCTTCCGATAGAAGACCAGGGATATTTCACCGTGGAACTGGAACTTCCGGAAACAGCCACTTTGGAAAGAACACGTATCATAACTGACAGAGCTATTGACTTCATCATGAAAGACCCGGCAGTGGAATACGTACAGAATGTAACAGGTAGCAGTCCGCGTGTAGGTACCAGCCAGGCCAGAAGCCAGTTGACCGTCATCCTGAAAGAATGGAAGGAACGTGACAACACGACCATTGACGAAGTAATGGACCGCATACAGAAAGAGCTGGAAAAATACCCGGAAAGTAAAGTGTATCTTTCTACTCCTCCGGTAATTCCCGGACTTGGTACTGCCGGTGGTTTTGAAATGCAGCTGGAAGCCCGTGGCGATGCAACGTATGACGATTTGGTAAGAGCTACGGATACGCTGATGTATTACGCTTCACAACGGAAAGAAATTGCAGGATTGTCTTCATCACTTCAGGCAGAAATTCCTCAGTTGTATTTCGATGTAGACCGTGATAAGGTTAAGTTAGCAGGTGTTCCGATGGCAGATGTATTCTCTACCATGAAAGCTTACACCGGCTCTGTTTACGTGAATGACTTTAACATGTTCAACCGTATCTACCGTGTATACATTCAGGCAGAAGCTCCGTATCGTCAGCAACGCGACAATATCGGTCTGTTCTTTGTAAGAGGATCTGATGGTGACATGATTCCGCTGACAGCCCTTGGAACTACTGATTATACAACCGGACCGGGAAGTATCAGACGCTTTAACATGTTTAATACAGCCGTTATCCGAGGAACCACAGCCAATGGAGCAAGTTCCGGTCAGGTAATGGAAACGCTGGAACAGATTGCACGCGAAAAATTACCCGACAATATCGGTGTTGAATGGAGCGGTCTGTCCTATCAGGAAAAGAAAGCCGGCGGACAAACCGGACTCATCCTGGCGCTGGTATTCCTGTTCGTCTTCCTGTTCCTGGCAGCCCTTTATGAAAGCTGGACAGTGCCTATCGCCGTATTGATTTCACTTCCGGTAGCCGTTTTAGGAGCGTATGCGGGTATTACCCTCTGCGGTTTGGAAAATGACACCTATTTTCAGATTGGTCTGGTAATGCTTATCGGTCTTGCCGCGAAGAACGCCATTTTGATTGTGGAATTCGCCAAAGACGAAGTCGATAAAGGACGTGATATCGTAGAATCTGCTCTTCATGCAGCCAGCCTGCGTTTCCGCCCCATCTTGATGACCTCACTGGCCTTCATCCTGGGTATGCTTCCAATGGTGATTGCCTCAGGTCCGGGGTCAGCCAGCCGACAAGCCATCGGTACCGGTGTATTCTTCGGAATGATAGTAGCTGTTACCGTAGGTATCCTGCTCGTGCCGTTCTTCTTTGTAATGATTTACAAAGCTACCCACAAAATTAAAGCGAAACAGTAAACCTTACAGATGTAGCTTATGAAACTGAAAAATCAACTATATAAAATTTTGGTGATTCCCGTAGCAGCCCTCCTGATGGGAGGCTGCAAAATCGGGAAACAATACACCCGTCCTCAGATAGATTTGCCCTCTACCCTCGACAGCACAAGCGTAGATACCGTATCTATTGGTGACTATCCCTGGGAACAGCTTTATACGGACACGATCCTTCAGCAACTCATCCAAAAGACCTTGGACAACAACAAGGATATGCTGATTGCAGCAGCAAAAGTCAAGGAACTGGCTGCCATGAAACGTATTGATTATGCAAACCTCTTCCCTCAAGTCGGACTTAAGTTCTATGCAGAACAAGAAGGCGAAGACCACGGAGGCGGACACTATAAATCAGACGACCAGTATGATATAAAACTGGGAGTTACATGGGAAATCGACCTGTGGGGAAACCTTCGCTGGGCCAAAGACAAAAGTATGGCCGAGTTTATGGGCTCCATTGAGAATCAGCGGGCCTTGAAAATGAGTCTGGTGGCACAAGTGGCACAATCCTACTTTGAACTGGTGGCTCTCGACAATGAGCTGTCTATCGTGAAAAAGACAGTAGATGCCCGCCGGGAAAGTCTGCACCTCGCACGTATCCGCTATGAAGGAGGACTGACTTCAGAAACAGCCTTCCGCCAGGCACAGGTGGAATTGGCAAGAACAGCCACTTTGGTTCCCGATCTGGAAAAGAAAATTACATTGAAACAAAATGAAATAGCCTTCTTAGCTGGAGAATATCCCCACGACATAAAAAGAACAGTCCTGCCTGAAGATGTAATTCATGCAGCTTCCTTACCCGTGGGACTCCCCTCTTCCTTGCTGGAGCGTCGGCCGGATGTACGTCAGGCAGAACAGGCCGTCATTGCTGCCAATGCAGCTGTAGGAATTGCTTATACCAATATGTTCCCTAAACTGACACTGACAGCCAGCCATGGTTCAGAAAACGACGAACTTTCTCATCTGTTCAAATTGCCTCATTACTTATTGGCGGGAACTATTCTTCAGCCCATTTTCGCCATGGGAAAAAACCGGGCCATGCTGAAAGCAAAGAAAGCTGCCTGTGAACAAGCTGCCTACGCATACGAGAAAGTGGTACTGAACGCTTTCAAAGATGCTTACAATGCCATAGCAGAGTATAACAAGGTGAAAGAAATCTATGAAACCCGCTTGCGACTGGAGCAGTCTTCGAAAATCACACTTGATTTGGCTCAGCTGCAATATATCAACGGAGTAATTGGTTACATGGATTTGCTGGATGCACAGCGAGGTTACCTGGATGCCCAAATTGGATTGAGCAATGCAGTACGTGACAAACAGATTACGATGGTTAATTTATACAAGGCCTTAGGAGGAGGCTGGCAATAATCCTCCCATAAAAAACGCGGAAACTTGATTAGTTTGAGACATCAGTTTCCGCGTTTTTTGTATATTATACAGATTCTACTCCATATACCCTACGGTAAATTTCATTCCGTATAGATTCAAATTCTTTGTCTATCGTTTCTGTTCCTGCATACATCAGGAACATAGGAAGTGTTTCTCCTCCCTTGCGGTACGAAGGCTGTACATACTCTTTTTCGCATAAACTGAATCCGCACCGCTGATAAAAACCAATACGCCGGCGACTCCATTCGTCCACCGGTTTCTCCACTTCCAGAATAATGACTCCCGGGAATTGCTGCTGAAGGACTTCCATGATTTTCCGTCCATATCCTTTATTGCGCACAGATGGAGAAGTAGCCAGATGCTCCACATAAGAAAAGCCGGCAAACTTCCACACTGTAATAAGTCCAACCAGAAGTTCATCATCTGAAATCAAGTAGCAGGTAAAGTCTGCGCAGTTATCCACATTATCTCGTTGTCCTACATCATCCCTCCGCTCCGCTTCAGGGAAAGACTCATGCAACAAGTTTTCTACAAAAGAATAGTCTTTGTCTGTGGTTTGAAGTGGTGTAAATTGAAGCATAACCAATAGATTTAGAAATTATTACTCTGTATAAAAACGAATCGTCCGTTCCAAGGAGCGCTGGCATACGGGACAGAACACAGGTGCCTCATTGATTCTCATCCGGCATTCCGTAGTCGGGCGATAAATTCCTTTTTTAGTGTAACCAGCCCCTTCGTATACCCCGACTTTTGTGTAAATCAGTTTTTCATCAGTCTGAGGTTTTGTTGGCACAGGAGTTCCCGGTTCCAGCATATCCTTCCATTTATCTTCAAAATGAACCAAAGTCGTAATATTCGGTTCCCAAGGCTCTATGTCATAAGGATACAACGGACTGGGAGCCTCATCATACGCATATTCATCGGCCAGCCCTCCAAAACTATGCCCAAACTCATGTACCACAACTGGTCTGAACATAGAGTGATGTGCCGTAGTCAATGTGTAGGAGTTGTAAATACCTCCTCCTCCGTAGGTATCCGTATTGGCAAGGATAATGATATGCTCGTATGGAATACCTGCCAGCCAGTTATGAATGGCTTTCACGCTACGCGTGGTCAGATAACGGTCGGAATAAAACGTATCAAAATGCGAACTTACGGCTGTTTTTTTCCATTCATCCTTTCGGGGAATACTTACCCCACTGTCTTTTGACTCACTAAATACAGCCACAATATTGAAGCGGTCCTTCAGTTTCTTAAACGGTTCATGCGCAAACAAGGCTTCACACGCCACCGCCGCATCTTTGTAAAACAAATCCGATTCATTAGCTGCATAACCTTCTGCCATAATGGCCACGTCAATGCATTTATCCGAAGAACCTCCTTGCCACAAATAGCGATGCGGTGTCAACTCTCCCTCCCCTCTTTGATGAATCAGAATATCGGAAGGATTAACCTCATGTACCAGCGTAGCATTCACTTCGCGCGAGGCATTCCGCAAAACGACGGTAATTTCTGCCGGCTGCTTGGGATAAGGCATCAAAAATGTATTTTCAAATCCACGTTTCACCACCTTGGCTTCCTGTTCTCCAATCCATTCCTGAAACAAGCTGGAGAAGGATGTACGGTAGATAATCTTCCCGGTAGCCTTATCCTTCATGGTTATCTCTCCATTTCCCTCCAACGGAAGTTCCGACAAATGATGGCGTCTTCCTGCCCACTGCGGAAGAACCGACAATTCATCCAGACAAATGTCCTGCTTGTCTGCATTTCCCATAAATATATAATCCAGACGAAGCGTCTTGTCTACAAAATAATCTTCAAAAGTCTGCGCAAAGGTACTGCTGCCAAGTGACAGCCCCAATGCTAAAATTAATGCTGCTCTTTTCATACGTTCTTTTATTTTCCCACAAAAATAACGAAATGTCTTGTTTCCACACAATCCGCAGTCTAAAAAGCATTTCAATATATCACTCTTTCATAAAACCAGCACTTCCAAGAAAGTACTACAGTACTGCAAAGGAAGTACTCCAGTACTTTCAGGAAAGTACTGCAATACTGCAAGGGAAGTACTGAACTTATGACTTTTCCTGATATAACTAGACGTTTTTTCTTTTTATAAACTGGAACAGTAGACACTTTACATACATGAAAACACTTTGAACAACACATAAAAAGCGGTGCCTCCACCAAGAGACACCGCCATCCAAATAGTTATCATCAATTAATTAAAGAACTTTATTCCAATAAAGTATGTACGCGGCTGTGTTGGGCCATAGAAATACTTGGAGTCACGATTCATACCTTTATCCAAATCCTTCTGGAAGGCATTAAAGATATTCTGCACACCTCCGTTTACCTGCAACTTCAAATGGTCGTTCAGCACAAAGGTGTAATTCAGCTTCAAGTTGAAATCCATAAAGTCAGGGGTATGTTCCAGGCGGTCCTTCTCGATGTATCCGGCAAAGTGAGGAACAATCATGCGTCCCGTATATACTCCGGAAATAGAAAAGTCAAAGTTCTTCAACGGGGCCGAACTGAAGGTAAAGTATCCATAGTAGTCCGGCGTACGCGGCATGCGCTTGATAGCTGCTACATCTTCATCTTCGCTCCATCTCACCGCTTCTGTGTAACGACTGCGCTGTACCGTAAAACCTAACTGCAACTGTGCTTCCTTTCCATGAGCAATCTTGTAATCGATATTGGCTCCATACACTCGTGCACCGTTTCCGTTTCTGCGTTCCTGCACCAATGTGCCCGATACAGGGTCCTTTCCTAAACTTTCCAGATAGAATACATCGTTCAACGCCGTATAGAAACCTTCAATCAGCAAGTTCGACTGGAAATGTCCGAAATTGAAACTCCAGTCTACAGAACCACTGAAACTGTTAGAACGTTCCGGTTTCAATCCTTCCGCCAATCGCACTTCCATTGCCTCACCTCCTACGGCCGCCACATGCAAGTCCTCATCGTATGCCTGAGGTGCACGGAAACCCGTCGACCAGGTCAGACGTCCCTGAAATTTATCAGAAGGTTTCCAGAGGGTATTGATACGCGGACTGAAAATCACGTTATCCACCAAATTGTGTTTATCCAAGCGGAACCCAGCCAATATCGTGAAATAATCCAGTTTCCATTCATTCTGCACAAATCCGCTGGCAATCTTCACATCCTGTCTCAAGTCACGTCCGTAACCCGTCATCACGTCATGCAAGGAGTTATACTGATACTCTACTCCACCGGTAAAGGTAGCCGGAGAAAAGAGACAGTTGTCCATGTTTCCTACATACATAGCACCACCTACAGCGGTCAGGTCTTTGGTTTTTCCGTATGCATTCTCCGCCTTGTCTGCCCCGTAATAGCTGTTACGGTCGGTGTGCTGTGCCGAAGCATATACAGAAAGCTTGTGCTTGTACTCATTGAAGAAAACATCATACGTCAGTCCCCCACTGTTAATGATATGCTTGGTTTGTTCCGTAATATCGGTTTCGTGAGGCTGCAAGTCAAACTTGTTTCCTCCGCGACGGAACTCGTTGGTGGTATGATATTCCAAACTGATGCGGCTGAACTGTGTCGGACGGTAATATGCCCGCAGTCCGAATGTATTCATATTCAGTTTACCCAATTCTGAGAATCCGTCTCCATCCGCATCATACGGATTACGGTTGCGATAAGACTGATACAGCGCGATGCCATACGAATTGTCAGAAGATACCAGTGACGCATTGGCTCCCATATACTGTTCCCATACCTTTCCATTCAAGTTCGACATGGTAGAAGCCACCTGGAATGAATTACGAACGGGGTCTTTGGTAATGATGTTAATGGTACCTCCCACGGCATTGGCTCCAAATAAGGCAGAACCACCTCCGCGAACCACTTCCACGCGCTCAATCATATTGGTTGGAATCTGCTCCAGTCCATACACGCCCGAAAGCGCGCTCATTACCGGACGACTGTTAATCAGGATTTGTGAATAAGGTCCCTCCAATCCATTGATGCGCACCTGAGGGAAACCGCAGTTCTGGCAATTGTTTTCCACACGCAATCCCGACTGATAGTTCAGCGATTTAGCCAAATCGGTGGAATTGACAATTTCAAACAACTTGTTGCTCATTACATTCACCACCACAGGCGCTACCTTACGGCTGGTTTCATTCCGGTTGGCCGATACTACTACCTCATCCGTCATGATACTTTCTTCCTCCATGACAAAGTGCATGTCGACCACAAAGTCTTTGCTCACTGTCACCTTCTTTACCTGAGTGGTATATCCCATTATCTGCACCTTCAAGGTATATTCTCCTGCCGGCAGCTTTTTAAAACGGAAATATCCTCCGGCATCCGTCACCGTACCTTCTCCAGTTTCCACCAACAACACGGTCGCATAAGGCAATCCTGCTTCCGAACCTTTCTCAATTACGTGTCCCACAATGGCATTTCCTTCTTTTACGGGACCATCAGCGTATGCAATAGTACAGCTGACAAGAGCGCATACCACTCCCATCAGCAAATTGATATATTTTTTCATTATTTGCTCCTAAAAAATTAATACTATGTTCTTCAAATTCCCAATAAGAACGATAGTACAGGAGGAGCACGGAGGTACATCCCTTCCGTACAACAACATACGGCATGGAATGTATTCTTTATATAAGGTAATGAATAGAGCAGGTGCAAATCGGGAGTCTCTACTTCCGTATGCCCAGGCTCCAATGAAGAAAAAGTCGACAGAAAATGCAGCGCCAATGTCTGCCCGTCACTATGAGAGTGAGAATGCGAGAAGGGATGCGAGTGCACAAGCATCACCCCGTTTACCACATGCACGTGGGTAAACAGGGCAGTCGTGGCATAATATGCGGCAAACAGAGTGGCCAGACACAATGCCCATACTCGTATATGTTTGCGGAACCCTTTACACATTTTCCGTCTTCCTACGTATTTTATTCGTTATCTTTGTTTCCAAACAAAAGTTCATAATCACGCTTTGCAGCTGGTACAGTCCATTCTTCAGGAATAAACTTCCACTGGTTCAGCGGAGCCGGATTCAGTACTTTAACCTCCTCAATCCGTTTCATCAGGTAATAGCGTAAATCCTTATCCGTTGAAAAGACAATACGCTTTGCCAGTTCTGCTTTGGGAATACCTGCTCCCTTGGTCAGCAAGTCTCCCCCTCCATTTCCACGATAGGAGTTGACGGCTACCCGATATTGCTTGTCCATCTCGAACGGCTTGTCGTCGGCCATCCGTTCAATCGTAATTCTTTTTCCGTATGGTTTGGTCACATCCACCGTATAGATGATACCCGCCGCAGAATCAAAATTGAAGCTGGGATTACGGAAACGACCGAAACCGTTGTCTTTTTCGTTCAGCAACAGCAGGTGGTCATCGGGTGAAGTCATCTGGTTCACCCAAAGGTCATACGACATTTCCAGAAAATCCTTTACTTCCTTTCCAGTCAACACCATCGTGTAGAGCATGTTCTCAAACTTATATAAGTTGAACATATCACTCATACGAATGTCTCCTTCTTTAATCTCAGCATAAGCCGACAAAGGCGCACAGAAAGAAATATCAGCTCCGGTAATATCCAGTTGCAACTGATGAATCAGATCAATAAAAGCAGACGGGCCAAAGAACGCATCCTTGGAAGAAATTGTACGTTCCATCCGTCCGATTTTCCGGGACACAAAAGCCTGCGTCGCCTCATACTGTTTCTGGAAAGTATGCATGAAATCCTTATCTACGGCATAGTCATCCATGTTCACCAGCTTTCCGTCGACCTGCTTCGATACAATCTTTCCATTCTGTTTCTTCACCGTTACGGTCACTTCCGATACCACTTTTGCCGTATTGGCCGGATCAATTACCAGCACAGAATCGCCCGATGCATTGGCTACTCTTTCATTCCAGCGGGTATGGTCGTGTCCCATAAAAATGACGTCGAACCCTGGCACATTGGCAGCCACGCCTTTCGAGCCGTTTTCTACCACATTGTCCAGTTTCTTTCCATCCATTCCTGAATGAAACAGTCCAATCAAAATATCCGGTTGTTCTTTTTCTCGAATTTCCTTCACCCATTTCGCCGCACATGCTTCCATGTCCTCAAAACGAAGTCCGGCCCATAACTGCTCAGGCAACCAGGATGGTACCGCCGGCGTAATCATTCCTAACACTACCACCTTCACTCCGTTCCGTTCCAATACTTCATAAGGTTTCAGATAAGGCTTTCCTGTCTTCACATCCACGATATTGGCCCCAAGTATAGGGAAGTCACACTGTCCTACCCAACGGTCGTACACCGCATGTCCAGTCTCCACATCATGATTGCCCATGTTGCCCACATCATAGCGCATATAGTTCAGCATAGCGGCACATACATGTACGGAAGCAGTATCCATATAATTGTAGTAATAAGCCACAGGCTGTCCCTGCAGAATATCACCGTTGTCCATCAAAATAAGATTATCGCCATACACCTCACGCTCTTCCTTCATGTACGAAGAAACGCGGGCCAGACTTCCTCTCATCTGCTTGTTCTGTATAAAATCATAGGGAAAGTAGCATCCGTGCACGTCGCTCGTCTCTACAAATTTCAATGTGATGGTTTCCTCATTATTCGAGGCTTTCAAATGCCCTTGGCCCATACCGAGTAATGTAATCAGGCTGATTAAAAAGTAAAATCGTCTAGTCTTCATTTTCGCAGACTTTTATGTAAGTTTTTGCAAAGATACGAGAAGTTGCCGACATTCCCGCAGAATACTTCCTAAAATACCCAAATACGAAAGGTTTCCCAACCGCTTTTTTATGCCATTTTTTCACTACTTTTGCAACCAAATAATATAAAGCCCCTATCAATGGAAGAATTCAGCCAAATGATTGCCGCTGAACTGAAACTGCCGGCACATCGCATAGCCAATACACTCAAACTGCTCCAGGGAGGAGCAACCATTCCTTTCATCAGCCGTTACCGTAAAGAAGCTACCGGCGGACTGGATGAAGTGCAGATAGGCGACATTCAGACACGGTATGAGAAGCTGTGTGAATTGTCCAAACGAAAGGAAACCGTACTTTCCACCATCGAGGAGCAAGGGAAACTGACTCCAGAGCTGAAAGCCCGCATTTCTGCCTGCTGGAATGCAACTGAACTGGAAGACATTTACCTTCCCTTCAAGCCCAAACGAAAAACCCGAGCCGAGGCTGCACGTGCCAAAGGACTGGAACCGCTGGCCCTCTTGCTCATGATGCAAAAGGAAAACAACCTTGCTGCCAAGGTACGAAACTTCGTCAAAGGAGAAGTAAAAGACGAGGAAGATGCACTGAAAGGAGCACGTGATATTCTGGCTGAACAAATCAGCGAAGACGAGCGGTCGCGCAACCTGATGCGCAACCAGTTCCAGCGCCAGGCCCTCATTCAGTCAAAAGTGGTCAAAGGAAAAGAAGCAGAAGAGGCTTCGGCCAAGTACCGCGACTACTTTGATTTCTGTGAGCCCTTGAAGAAATGTTCTTCCCACCGCCTGCTGGCCCTTCGCCGGGGAGAATCGGAAGGTGTCTTGAAAGTAACCATTTTCCCGGAAGATGAAGATATGTGCAACGAACGCCTGCAACGGCTGTTCGTACGGGCAAACAACGAATGTGCCCACCAAGTGGAAGAGGCCCTTACCGATGCCTACAAGCGCTTGCTGAAACCTGCCATTGAAACCGAGTTTGCCGCACTCAGCAAGGAGAAGGCTGACGAAGAAGCTATTCGGGTATTCGCAGAAAACCTCCGTCAGTTGTTGCTGGCCCCTCCTTTGGGGCAGAAACGGGTGATGGGTATCGACCCCGGATTCCGTACGGGATGCAAAGTGGTCTGCCTGGATGCACAGGGCACCCTTCTGCATAACGAGGCCATTTATCCCCACCCGCCCAAATCTGAATATGCACAGGCAGCCCGAAAGATTGTGAAGTTAGTGGAACAATATAAAATCGAAGCCATTGCCATCGGAAACGGAACGGCCAGCCGCGAAACAGAGCAGTTTGTAACCAGTCAGCGCTACGACCGTGAAGTACAGGTTTTCGTGGTCAGCGAAGACGGAGCGTCTATTTACTCAGCCTCTAAAACTGCCCGCGAAGAGTTTCCGGATTACGACGTAACGGTACGTGGTGCCGTATCTATCGGCAGAAGACTGATGGACCCACTGGCTGAACTGGTGAAGATTGACGCCAAATCTATCGGTGTGGGACAATACCAGCACGACGTGGACCAGACCAAACTGAAGGCTTCACTCGACCAGACCGTAGAAAGTTGTGTCAACCTGGTGGGCGTGAATGTCAACACCGCGAGCAAGCACCTGCTGACCTACGTTTCCGGATTAGGTCCGACACTGGCACAGAACATTGTGGACTACCGTACTGAAAACGGTCCGTTTGAGTCACGCCGCCAGTTATTGAAGGTGCCGAGAATGGGGGCCAAAGCCTACGAACAGTGCGCCGGATTCCTCCGCATTCCGCAAGCCAAGAATCCGCTGGACAATTCTGCGGTTCACCCGGAAAGCTACCCGATTGTAGAACAGATGGCAAAAGATTTGAACTGTACGGTAGCCGACTTGATTAAAGACAAAGAGCTCCGCAGTAAAATCGATTTAAAGAAATACGTGACCGATACGGTCGGTTTACCCACCCTGACGGATATTCTTCAGGAGCTGGACAAACCCGGAAGAGACCCTCGCCAGAAAATACAGGTATTTGAGTTTGACAAGAACGTACGTACTCTAGACGACCTGCAGGAAGGAATGGAACTGCCCGGCATCGTGACCAACATTACCAACTTTGGCTGCTTTGTCGACATCGGTATCAAGGAAAACGGACTGGTGCACGTATCGCAACTGGCCGACCGTTTTGTCAGCAATCCGGCCGACGTGGTACGCATCCACCAGCATGTACGTGTCAAAGTTATGAGCATTGACCACGAGCGGAAACGTATTCAGCTCACCATGAAAGGATTGAACAACTAAATTGACAGATAACAATGAAACAAGATGAAAAGGAGCTGTGCGGCTGGTTTATTTTCTGCCCCAAACAGCAGCTCCTTCTGGTTAAAGACGGAGACAGGTTCCACATCCCATATTCCGTGGAACCTCCCGTACAGCTTCCTGCTGATACGCCCATACATACCGTCGGGGAAATTCTGGGCCATCCGGCAAAAGCATGTGCCCTTCCGCTGGAAGCACTAACAGGACAGAACACCTCATTTATTCCGACAGACCTGCGTGCTTCGTACGATGTACTGCCACTGGAAGAATACCAATGCGCAGGTAAAGCCTCTCAAATACTGACATGGGACAAGAACAGCCGCTTTTGTCCGGCTTGCGGCACCCCTACCACACAGACGGGCCCCATCACCAAACGATGCCCTCACTGCGGACAGGAAATCTATCCGCGCATTTCTCCTGCTGTTATCGTTTTAATAAAGAAAGGGGATAGTGTATTACTGGTACACGCACGCAACTTCCGGGGCAGTTTCAAAGGACTGGTAGCCGGCTTCCTGGAGCCTGGGGAAACACTGGAAGAATGCGTTCACCGCGAAGTGATGGAAGAGACCGGTATCCGTATCAAAAACCTGAAGTATTTCGGAAGCCAGCCCTGGCCTTATCCAAGCGGTATCATGGTGGGATACTATGCGGAATACGAAAGCGGAACCATCAAATTACAGGATGAAGAACTGAGTGCCGGAGCATTCTACCACCGCGACCACCTGCCGGAAATCCCCAAGAAACTAAGTATTGCGCGAAAGTTGATTGACGCATGGTTAAACAACGAGATATGAAAAAAGCAGTATCATTTCTTATCCGACTTTTTCAACAGCTTCTGAGCCGGATAACCAAATTCGGGAAACAGTGCATAAGCTGGTATGTACATACTTTCCGTAAATTGCCATGGTACGGGCGTACCGGAATGGGAATCCTCACCGGCATTGGCATGCTCATCGTCTTACTGGTCATGATTGACCTCAATTTCTTGTGGCTGTTCGGAAAATCACCGAGCATGTTCAACATCAAAGAGCCTATACAGCACATCGCCTCCGAGATTTACAGTGCCGACGGAAAACTGATTGGAAAATTCTATTCAGAAAACCGTACACCGGTGGAATACAAGGATATTTCTCCGATACTGGTCAAGACGCTGGTCTGCACGGAGGACGAACGCTTTTACAAGCATTTCGGTATCGACTTTGAAGGAGTATTTGCTGCTGCCAAAGACTACGTAGCTCACGGAACGGCACGTGGAGCCAGTACCATCACTCAGCAGCTGGTCAAAAACCTGTTCAAAGTACGTTCACAATACTCTACCGGACTCTTAGGACATATCCCCGGAGTAAAACTGCTGATTATGAAGGCCAAGGAATGGGTTACAGCGGTCAAGATTGAAATGCTGTACAGCAAGGAAGAAATTCTGACCATGTATTTCAACACGGTAGACTTCGGAAGCAACGCATTCGGTATCAAGACGGCCTGTCATACCTATTTTAATACAACTCCCGATAAAATTACCGTAGAACAGGCTGCCACACTTATCGGCCTGCTGAAGGCTACTACCTATTATAATCCTAAAATCAACCCAAAGAATAGTCTTTCACGACGAAATGTGGTATTGGGAAAGCTCTATGAACACCATGTGCTGAACAAGCATCAGCTGGACTCCATCCGGAAACTTCCCACCATTCTGAAATTCAAGCAGGAGAATTATTACACTGGTCCGGCACTCTATTTCCGCGAAGCCATAGCCAATGAACTGAAGGAATGGTGCAAGGAAAATAATACAGACCTCTATGGCGACGGACTGAAAATTTATACCACACTCGACAGCCGGTTGCAGCAATATGCCGAAGAAGCTGTCAACCGTCAGATGCGTGAAGTACAGAAACGGTTTGATGCACATTGGGGCACGCAGGCTCCGTGGCGAGACCGGAATGGGGAGGAAATTCCTCGCTTCATCGAAGAGCTGGCCGAAAAGACACCGGCCTACCAGTATCTGTCCCATAAATACGGTAACCAGACTGATTCCATCACCTACTACCTGAACCAGCCTCATCGTTGCAAGGTCTTCGACTATGACCTCGGACAAAAAGATACCCTGTTCAGTACCATGGACTCTATCCGCTACATGGAACGCTTCATGCACTGTGGGTTTGTGGCCATCGCTCCGCATACGGGAGAAGTAAAGGCATGGGTAGGCGACATCAATTTCCAGTCATGGAAATACGATAAGGTGCTTTCCAAGCGTCAGCCCGGCTCTACCTTCAAACTCTTTGTCTATACGGAAGCCATGAACCAGGGATTATCCCCCTGCGACCTGCGTGTAGATGAAAACATCCCCTGGGAAGTGGAAGAAAATGGAGAAAAGAAACTCTGGATGCCTCACAATGCCAATGGAGGTGCCACTCTCGATACCATGTCTCTGAAAATGGCGTTTGCCCAATCGGTCAACACCATTGCTGCCAACATAGCCCATGAAGTAGGCATTCACCAGATAGCCACTACCGCACACCGCATGGGTATCCAGACCAAGCTGGAAGAAACACCGGCCCTCAGCCTGGGAGCTTCTGACGTATCGCTATTGGAGCTGGTTTCTGCCTACGGCACCGTAGTGAACGATGGAGAAGCCATTCAGCCCACACTGATTACCCGTGTAGAGAATAAAGACGGAAAAGTTATCTACCAACAAGAAGCTGAAGCAACCCAGGCCATTCCTTACGCCAGTGCCTATCTTATGCAACAGATGTTAAGAGGTGGACTGACTTGCCCGAAAGGAACTTCACAAGCGCTCTGGCGTTTCCGCATCTTTGATAAAGGTACGGAGTTCGGCGGGAAGACCGGTACCTCTTCCAATCACTCCGATGCCTGGTTTGTGGGTATCAGTCCCAACCTGGTAGGAGGAGCCTGGGTAGGCGGAGAGTACCGCAGCATTCATTTCCGCACAGGCGAACTAGGGCAAGGCAGTCGCACCGCACTGCCCGTATTCGGATATTTCATGGAAAAAGTATTGGCCAATCCGGAGCTTGCCGCACTTTATGCCAAGAAATTCCCAAGTCCTAAAGAAAAGCTGGACCGTTCATGGGATTGTAATGACTATTTCCCTCACTACTGTGACAGCGATTCCATTCTCATCACACTGGGCGATTCATTACTTTTCGAAGCAGAACACGCCGCTCCTACAGAAGATTAACCTATTGATATTCAACACGAATCTAAATTCAACTCAAAATACACTTGTGTTTAAGACAAAACGCTTTGACGTTTGAATCAAAACGCAAGTGCATTTAAGATAAAACGCCTTTGCGTTTGCATTGAAACGTACTTGCGTTTCAAACCAAATGCAAAGGCGTTTTTTAACGACCTTCAAAACACCTATTAAGTATGTAAAAATCTATACCTTATTCTTTCTTTTTTATTTTTTTTCTTACCTTTGCGGTGCATCCTCTCGAAGGGATGTCTGTAACAACAGAAACACTTTAAACAAAAAATATTAGAGATTATGATGACAATTGACAAATTCAACTTTGCCGGCA
>OGJA01000351.1_pt1 | contig 16889 bp, 11 predicted proteins | sample 1571951 | NCBI WGS metagenome assembly OGJA01 (sample SAMEA2582109, study PRJEB24529) | metagenome | biome: Human gut stool | place: China | collected 2011
ATCTTGTGAAATCACAATTTATTCTTGTAGCCTGCCGCTGATACCGTCTGGATTGGTTTTTCCTTTCTTTTTGTTCCCTTTAATTAGCCATGAGCTGGATTATACGAAATATTATTGCATGGTCTCCGACCTATCTGCTTTTGATTGGATGGAGATACTACAGACCTGATGAAAAAAGAATACCTTTTGTGAAGCGGTGCTTTTCTGGCGAAGTAAATTTATGTGTTTTTAGATGCGAATATCGGATTTTTTGTAATTTTAACCATTCTTTATCTTTTAATCACTCCACTTGCTGTGCTTATACGTAATAGAACAGTTAGGACATTCTGATGTCAGTACCACAATGAACATCTACGCACACTCAACAAGAAAGGCAAAGCGGGATTCCGCAAGACTTTTTGATAAAGTAGCAAGTAATGCATAAATAATAATTTCCCTTATTTCATTTGCAGATTCTGTGGTGCAATTTACGTTATGGAACTCACGATTATCTTTGGATTCTGCCGCTCATAACATGGATTGACGGATTTTCACAACCTAGATATTGCATGCTGCACAGTCTTGACTTAATAAAAAATAGAACTGATTTGTTTTCAGGATTTTGGGAGCGGCCGGTTCTTAGAAAGCAGACATTGCGATTTCAAAAGACAATGTAATTGGATTTTGAAATCACGATGGATGCTTTCTTAGTACCGCTGCCAGCGACAACAAGCGGAAGCGCTCCTGAAAACAAACAGTTCTATTTTTTATATTTCTATACACTTTGTTGGCATGCAATTAACATAACCTGCGAAAATCCGTAACACCACCCACAAGCGGCAGTTCATAACCTAAACTCCGGGTTATTCATATCTCAATGCATCGATTACTTCCATCTTGGCTGCTTTGTTTGCAGGATAGTATCCGAAGAATACTCCTGTCAGCATGGAGAAGAATAAGGAAAGTACAATAGCGGATAAAGATGGCCGTACCGACATAATAATGTAGCTTGAATATTCAGAATACATATTCTGGATCACAAACTCCGCTGCTTTGCCTAATACAAATCCATTAAACACCCCGATCAATATCCCGATCATTCCACCAAAGATACAGAGTACGATCGCTTCTATGACAAACTGCATACGGATGGTGCTCCTCTTCGCTCCAAGTGCCATCCGGACACCGATCTCCCTTGTACGCTCGGTAATAGACACAAGCATAATGTTCATGACACCGACACCGCCTACGATCAATGAGATCAATGCAATGCCGGACACTGCGATCGTGATCACATTAATGACGGTATTGATCATTCCCATATCAGACGCCATATTATAGGTAGTAACATGGAAATTTTTATTGTTTGCATATTTCTCTTCAAAAAAGTTTGTAACATCTGTCGTTGCCTGATCGATATCTGCCAGGGAATTGACCATCAGGTTAAAGTTTGTGTAACCGGACTGATCCTTTCCCATCAGCTTAAAACAGGTCTGGATTGGAATAAACATTGTAGTAGAACGGTCTTTTTCCGGGACGCTGGTGTCCACCTTGCCAAAAAGTGCTGCATTATATTCGTATATGCCTACAATTGTAAAATTATATAGATTTCCATCGCTGCCTGCATAAGTGATCTGTTCTCCTATTGGATTCTCATCTCCAAAATACTGCTTTGCCATGGTATCTGCCACAATGCAGACGTTCTTCTTTGTTTTGTTATCCTGTTTTGTAAGGTTTCTTCCGGCATACATCTTTAATTTCATATAATCAATATACTCGGAAGTAGTCCCCTGAACAGATACATTGGCATAAGTATTTTTATCCTGCCGAATCTGTCCGTTTCCAAGAAATTCAGAAGCTGCTATTCCATCAAATTCATCCGGATATTTTTCCACCAGTTCATCGATCATCTCCTGTGTCACAAAGTCCGATGTTTTCATTTCCGGGTATTCCCAGGTATCCCAGTCTGCATCATCTTCCGGATATCTTGCATCCACATATGCCTGAACCGTATTGCCACCCAGTGAATTTAAGGTGGATGTCAAAGTAGTCTGAATGGAATTACCGATCGTCGTGATCGTGATGACTGCACTGATACCGATTATAATTCCTAACATGGTCAGAATCGAACGCATTTTATTGCTGAAAATGCTGGTGATCGCCTCTTTTATATTTTCCAAAAACATCAGCCTTCCCCTCCATTATCTGACACGATATTACCATCCAAGATCGTAACGATCCGTTTTGTCTCCGCCGCAAGTTCCTGTGAGTGTGTGATCAAAACGATGGTTTTTCCCTGCTCCTCATGCAGCTTATGAAAAAGATCCATGACCATATGTCCGGTTTTGGAATCCAACGCTCCGGTCGGCTCATCCGCTAAGATGATCGCCGGATCATTTATCATTGCGCGTGCGATCGCCACCCGCTGTTTCTGTCCGCCGGAAAGCTCGTTTGGTTTATGAAAAGCCCGTTCCTCCATGCCAACCATTTTTAACATTTCCATGGCACGTTCTTTTTGATTTTTTTCCTTCTCAGTACTATATAACAGCGGAACCATGACATTTTTTAATGCATTTGCCTTCGGAAGAAGGTTAAAATTCTGGAAAACAAAACCGATTCTTTTATTTCGGATTGCACTTCGCATGGAATCATCCATTTTATTTACATCTTTTCCCTCCAGAAAGTAAGTTCCCTCGGTCTGACGGTCCAGAACACCGATAATATTCATCAATGTACTTTTTCCGGAACCGGACTCACCGACGATGGAGACAAATTCTCCCTGATCGACTGACAGGCTGATCCCATTTAAAATCTGCAGTTCATTCGGCTTGCCTATGTAATAACGTTTTATAATATTCTCCATACGGATTCTGGTTCACTCACGATCATTCTGCCTCCGTACTCATCATGCCTTCTGTGTCAAGTGCCTGATTGGAATATATCTGTTCCGGAGTAAACACCTGACCTTCGGTGACAGAAAATGTATTATCGTAGATCAGCTGGTCGCCCTCTTTCAGATCGCCGCCTGTCACTTCTGTATAATAGTCTACCTCTTCACCGACTTTGATATTTTTCCGGACTGCGGTTGCTGTTCCATCTTCATTTGCTTCCGCTACCAGAACATAGGAATCTCCGTTGTCGTCCTGCCGGATCAGATCATATGGAACTGCAAGCTGTGTACCTCTGTCTTTGATCACAATTTTGGCTTTTGCACTCATTCCAACCAGAAGTTCTGTGTTGTCGATCGTGATCTCTGCAGAATAACCGCTTGAGGTATTGGTATCTGTACCGTTTGTGTTGGTGGACTGATTTTTTACTCTGACCACACGTGTTACCGTACCTTTGATCTCTTCATCCCCCGTTGCATCTGTTGAAACGGTTGCAGGCATTCCTTCCTGGATCTTTAAAATATCAGCTTCCTCAACATTTACAATCACTTTTAAGGAAGATGTATCCTCGATCGTGATCATGGTCGTTCCTGCTGTGTTTTTATCTCCGACTGATACATTGACGGCTGTGACAACTCCACCGATCGGTGCAGAAAGTGTACAGTCTGCAAGCTGCTTCTGTAAATCTCTGGTCGTGCTTGTCTGGTATTTTTGCATGTCAACGGTATTCTGGGCAGTGGAAACACTGCGGTTTGTGCTTGTTTCTGCGTCTGAATAACTGCTCTTTGCGGTGTTGACTGCTTCCTCTGCAGATTTCAATTGATCCGGGTAGGCGTCTAATTCTGCCTGGAGACTTTTAATATCTCCATTTATTGTTTCATAATTAGTACATAATGATGTATACAATTCTTGTTTTTGTTCGTAAACACTGCTCGCATCATTTGCTTTCTTTAATAAATCAGCATTAGTTGGATCTGCACTTGCCTCCGCCTGCGCATCCTGATAACTTTTCTTTGCAGTATCCAGTTCATTTTTTGCTGTATCCCTGGCATTTCCAGCTGTATTCAATTCATTCTTCTTATTATTTAACTTTGTCTGGCAGTCATCTCTTTTTTTCACGAGTTCATCATAGCTTGCCTGCGCTTTATTTACAGAATCTGTTGCCTTGGCAAGTGTCGTTGCCTGATCCTGCTTTGCTTCGTTTAAGCTTTCCTGCTTCTGTGCAGCATCGTTTGCTGCGATTGCATTCGCATTGCTGATATTCGTCTTTAACTCTGCAATCTGTTTCTCAATATCATTCTGATCTAATGTCACAAGCGGATCGCCTTCTTTTACAATGTCACCTACCTGAACATTTACTGCTGTGATTTCTGCAGCCGCAAGGGACATGACATTTGTCTTGCTCTGTCCTGCAATCGTTCCCTTCAAAGAAACTGAATCGGATAAATCCCTTTTCTCTACCGGTTCTACCTCAACCGTATTCGCTGCTGTCTCGATCTGTGAAGTCATATTTTTAACAGCGCTGCCAATCAATACAATTACAATAGCTGCAATTATTAAAACGATTAGCCATACTTTCTTCTTTTTCTTTGGTACTTCAGCCACTTCTGTCTTTTTTTCTTTTTTATGAAAGAAATGCTTTTTTTCCTTTACATTGTTGTCTTCCATGTTTCCATAATCTCCTTTTTTCCTTGTCTTTTTTGACCTATGGCAAATTGTACCATATTGTTTTCAGAAAAAAAGGGGATTAATGCAATCTTAATATTTCTTTCACGTTTCTTTATGAAAAGGAACGATTTCTAAAAAAGGTCTAAAAAATTATCTGGCATTTTTCGTTCCTTTTGCTGCTAACTAACACAAGTCCCGCCAACAGCAAAACCGGGAAAAGAATCGAGGTTCCAATTCCCACGCGCAGATTATTGGAAAACGCACTCGAAACAAATCCCACGAGTGTCGGTCCACCGGAACAGCCAAGGTCTCCTGCCAGCGCAAGCAGTGCAAAAAGCACTGTACCACCCCGCTTTAAGGATGTGGACGCTTTGCTAAACGTTCCCGGCCACATAATTCCAACTGAAAAGCCGCAGATTGCGCAGCCCACAAGCTTTACCGCCGGAACCGGCACAAATGCGATCAGCAGATAAGAGCCAATGCAAAGCAGCGTACTTAATTTCATAAACTGATCCAGATCGAATCTGTCTCCATATTTTCCATAAATCAGGCGGGAAGTTCCCATTAAAATAGAGAATGCCATCGGTCCCACCAGATCACCGATCGTTTTGGTGATTCCAAGTCCCTGCTCCGCAAACGTTGATGCCCACTGGCTCACCGCCTGCTCGGATGCACCGGAGCACACCATCATGATCATTAAAAACCAGAATACTTTTTCCCGGAAAAGTTCTCCCATGGTCATGCCCTTCTCGCCCTCTTCATGCAGACTGTAGATTGGCACTTTTGTGAATAAAATCATATTGCAGGTCGGAATGATCACCCACAACAGTGTGAGGATTTTCCAGTGTTCCGTTCCAAACAGTGCGAAAAACACTGTGGAAAATAAAACAACGCCGGTACATCCCCAGCAGTAAAAGGAATGTAAAAGGCTCATTGCTGCTTCCTTATTATCCGTCGGGCATGCCTCAATGATCGGGCTGACTAACACCTCCAGCAAACCGCCACCCACTGCATAAATCACGACCGACATTAAAATGCCAACAAACGGATCTGCGAAAAGTTCCGGCAAAACCGTGAGCAGTACCAGCCCTGCCGCCGCACAGATATGTGCAATAATCACAGATGCCCGGTAACCGATTTTATCAATGAATCCCGCCGAGAGCAGATCTATCAGAAGCTGTATCACAAAATTAATCGTAATAAGCAGTGTGATCTTCGTCAGTGGAATCTGGTATGTTTTCTGAAATGTCACGAATAACAGCGGAACAAAGCTGTTGACAATCGCCTGAACAATATAACCGATAAAACAGGCGTATGTTGTTTTTTTATAGTCTTGTTTCATTTTTATCCTCGCTTTTTATATGTGTCTTAAGCCGAAGCCTCCTTCTTTTATATCACATAAAGTTCCTTTTTGAAAGAAAAAATCACCTTCCATGACATTACGCACGGCAATTGTCCTGAAAAGTGATTTTATCACGCATTTTTTTATAAACGCTTCTACTTTACTCTATTTTTCATACAAAAATTCTTCCGGCAGTGCCACGTTGAAATCTTTTGCAAGATCACGGAAATTATCCGGTGTGATGGTCTGTCTCTTATTCGGCTGCATTGACAACATTTTCACAAGGATCTCTGCGGATTTTTCAGCGGTATGCATTAACCCAAATGTCAGGTCAAAATCTTCTCCCGAAGCAAACATTCCGTGATGCGCCCAGATTGCAAGATTGTATTTCTTCATTAATTCACTGGTTGCCACTGCGATGTCACGACCGCCCGGAACCATCCACGGAACAACGCCGACACCTTCCGGGAAGATAACCGGGCATTCTGTTGACATTTCCCATAATTCTCTTGTAAACACCTTATCTTCCAGTGGCAATACAAAAGTCAGCGCAATAATATTGGTTGGATGTGCATGGTAAATTACTCTGTGATTCCCACCTGTCGCGATCATTTTTACCTCATGGTTCATCAGATGGGTTGGCAGTTCGGAGGTTGGTCTGCCACCGTTCACCAGCCCCCACACGATATGGTAGTTTTCCCCTTTCTCATCCAACTCGATGATACAGATGGAATCCTCCGGTTTGATGATCACATTGCGGAAATATTTACCGCTTCCGGTTACAATAAAATATTCCTTTGCAAGTTTTGGAACTGTCGTTCCGATCGGCTGCCATTCTTTCGGTTCAAAATCTTCCTTTACGGCTTCCACTTCTTCCAGCCGGATACGATAGGAAAGGTTTCCGCCATTTCTCTCGTGCCATCCCTACTCCCATCCATCGTTTGCCGTGCGGATAAAATTCTTTACAAATTCTGTATCTAATCCTCTCATTTTTCTTTCCTCCATTTTGGTTTTCTATCATTGATTTTGTGTTCAAAACTAACTGCATTCTTTTTTACATGGTTTGTCTGGCTATCGATTTAACAGTACTTCTTTCTCATATCTCTCTACTTCTGCAAACCAGTTCTTATCTGCGGGAACTCCACATTCCTCACAGTATTTGGTCCATACATCTCCAAATGGAAATGTCTTTAATTCTTCCTGCATGACCATCAGCTCGGTCAGGCGATTCTCATCCTGTAATTTTTTAAGTTCTGCATTCGGTGTACAGAGCGCCGATAATAATGCTTTCTGCCAGCTTCTAAATCCCACAGTCCATGCACTGATGCGGTTGATACTTGCATCAAAATAATCCAGTGCCATATGCACCCTGTCAATCGCATCACATCTTACGATCTCTTTTGCCATTTCTTTTGTCTCATCATCGAATAAGACGACATGGTCTGAATCCCATTTTACCGGTCTTGTAATGTGAAGTGCGATCTCCGGGAAATAGCACAGTAATGCCGGTATTTTATCCGACACTACTTCTGTAGGATGATAATGTCCATTGTCCATCAGCGGAAGGACATTCTCGTGTGTCGCCGCAAATGTCAATGTAAACTCGGCTGATCCCGCTGTGTAAGACTCCACACCGATTCCGAATACCTTAGACTCCACACATGGTTTTACCAGCTTTGGATCATGCGGTTCTGCAATGATCTGTTCGATAGAATCCTTATATCTCATGCGCGGTCCCATTCGGTCTGCCGGAATATCTTTGTATCCATCCCCAATCCAGATATTCATCACACATGGAACACCTGTCTCTTTTGCAAAATATTCCGAAATGCGGATACATGCTTTTCCATGCTCGATCCAGAATCTTCTTGTCTCCTCGTCCGGGCTTGTCAGTGTCAGTCCGTCTTTTACTCTGTTATGTGAGAAAAATGTCGGATTGAAATCAATCCCAACATGGTATTTCTTTGCAAAGTCTACCCATTTTCTGAAATGCTTTGGCTCTAATTTGTTGCGGTCTGCAAATTCGCCTTTCTCAAAGATTGCATAGCTTGCATGAAGATTTAATTTCTTTTTGCCGGGCATGAGGCTCATCGCCTCTTCCATGTCCTGCATCAGCTGTTCCGGTGTCTTTGCCTTTCCGGGATAGTTTCCGGTTGTCTGGATTCCACCGGTCAAAGGTCCGTCATGGTCAAATCCTGTCACGTCATCGCCCTGCCAGCAATGAAGTGATACCGGAATTTCTTTTAATTTTGCGATCGCTGCATCTGTATCAACACCGACATCTGCATACATTTTCCTGGCCGCTTCATATCTTTCCTGTACCGTCATAAAATTTTTACCTCACCTTTCTGCCGGGCACAACATCCGCTTCCGGCATATATTTTTTCTGATATTCCTGATTGCTATTTCTCATATTTTTTTATTTCAAAAGACTCAAAGATACATTTTCTTGCAGCCTGTAAATTTTCAAGTTCTCCTGCTGCAATGATCTGCGCCGTCAGATTTCCGATGGCTGTTGCCTCTGTCGGACCGGCATAAACGGTCTTTCCGTTGCCTTTGCAGTCAGTTCATTCAAATACGCCGCATTGGCTCCTCCGCCGACAACATGGATGCTTTCATATGTAATTTCTGACATCTCCTCGATCTCCCGGATCGTCTGTGCGTAGCATTGTGCAAGACTGTTATAAATCACGCACGCTGTTTCTGCGATTCCCTCCGGTATCCGCTGTCCGGTCTCTGCGCAGGCTTTTTGCACTTCTTCTGTCATGCTTTGCGGTGCTAAAAAACGGTCGTCATTACAGTCTACCAAAGATGCAATGTCCGCCCTTGCCGCCGCCTCGCAGATCTCTCCGAATCCCTGCTTTGGTGCCAGTTCTTTTCGGACCGACTGTATCATCCAGAGTCCCATGATATTTTTCAGATAACGGAAACGATATTCATATCCTCCCTCGTTCGTGAAATTATGAAGTCTGCTTTCCGGTGAACAGTCTGCTTTTTTTAATTCTGTCCCCATCAGTGACCACGTTCCGGAACTGATGTAAATGGTATTGTCCTCATTTGTCGGAACTGCCATCACTGCGGAACCGGTGTCATGTGTTGCCGGTAAGACGACTTCACAATCAAATCCGACCTCTTTCTGAATTTCTTTCGTCAGATTTCCCAGTACGATTCCCGGCTTCTTTATTTTCTGAAAAATCTGTTTTGGATATCCTAACATTTCGATCAGCTCATAATCCCAGTCTTTTGTTTCCGGGGATACTAACTGTGTCGTGGTTGCATTCGTATATTCTGATGCCTTCTCTCCTGTCAAAAGATAATTAAAATACTCCGGGATCATCAGCATGGTCTCTGCGTGTTCGAGAATTTCGGGATTGTTGGATTTTACCGCCATCAACTGATAAATGGTGTTGAAAATCTGCTTCTGGATGCCTGTTCTCTCATATAACTTTTCTTCCGGGATGATCTCATAGACTTTCTCATCCATTCCTGCTGTACGGCTGTCCCGATAACCGACTGCATCTCCAAGCATTTTATTCTCTTTATCCAACAGGACAAAATCAACTGCCCAGGTATCAATCCCCATACTCACCGGGCTTTTTCCCGCTTTTTTACACTTTTTCATTCCCTCTAAAATTGCTCTGAAAAGTGCTTTTACATTCCAGCATCTCTGTCCGTTCTCTTCGGTCATTCCATTCGGAAAACGATATATTTCTTCCAATACCATTTTTCCGTCTTCCATATGTCCTAATATGTGTATGCCGCTGGAAGCCCCAATGTCGATTGCAAGATAATACTGCTCCATAGTTTCCCCCTCTCCTGCATCTGTGTTCCTTTTCTATTTTTTATTTTAGGAAAAAAATGAGCGCAAAAAAAGAACACTTTTTGTTCAAAAAAGTGTCCTTATTTGCCAAAATTATTTTCAACAGAGCCACTGATAGGTTCCTGCCTCCACTGTCTCTTTCTTTCCGTCTGGCAGAACCACTTCCGATTTTACTGGCGTATTCAATGAGATATGACAGCCATCCTCCTCATACTTCCAGGAGCTTTCAATTTTTCCTGCTCTTGAGAGATAACTTCCGCTCACACCGCCAAGCCGTCTGTCCGGATACGGCTCGAAATGCAATTCTGCAAAACCCGGTTTCTGTGGTTTGATTCCGAGAATATACTGATAATAAAATTCTCCGACACTGCCAAATGCATAGTGATTGAAAGAAACCATATTGCCGCCGGAACCTGCCATTTTCTCTTCGTTGACCGTTCCATCCGGCTTTAATGCATCCCAGCGTTCCCACGTCGTGGTCGCACCGCATTTGACCTGATACATCCAGCCCGGACAGCCTTCCTGTAGCAGGATATCATAGGCGAGTTCTGTCTCTCCCGCTTCCACTAAAAGTGGAAGCAGATGTTCCGTTGCAAAGAATCCTGTCTGGAGACCATTTTTGCGGATATTGGCAGCAAAATTCTTCTTCACCAGTTCCCGCAGTTCTCCCTCCGGCAATACAAATTTTAATGCCATAATATAAGCAGACTGATAATCTTTTGCCACAATTCCTTTTTTGCTCACGAATTTCTCAATATATGCTTTCGTTGTGGCTTCCAGCTGTCTGCGGTATCTGTCTGCATCAGCTTTTTTCCCAAGACGCTCTGCCGTCTCGCTGATGACCTTCAGATCATGTACGATAAAGGCATTCGATACCGGATTGTTGTGCATTGCCTGCCATGCGATCCCTTTTCCCATTGCAAGCCAGTCTCCCAAAGAAGGTCCAATCCAGAGATTTTTCTTTCCCATTTTCCGGATTTCCGCCTCCACAAAAAGTTTCATGCTCTCGTACTGGCGTGGCAGTGCTTCCTCGTCTCCAAACTGCTGATAGAGCATTTCCGGTAAAATTGTGACTGCATTTCCCCAGCCTAACATGCTGATAAAACCAATTCCGGCAGGTCCGGTCTGCGGCACAGTGGCACACACATACCCTTCCGTGTTGTCAAGCTGTCCCAGTTCCAGATCACGCAAAAAGTTTTTCCAGAAATCATTGGTGTCAAAATTGTAGGCTCCGGTGCGTGCAAACACCTGACCATCCCCGGTATAACCCATACGTTCATCCCGCTGCGGACAGTCGGTCGGCACTTCCACATAGTTGGATTTCTGCCCCCAGACCTGATTCTCATATAACTTCTGAACCATTGGATTCTCACACGAAAAGTATCCGGTGCGCTTCATATCGGTGTGAAGCGCATACGCTTTGATCATGCCCGACTGATAATCTACGCCTGAGAGTTCCATATATCGAAATCCCATATAGGTAAAACGCGGACGGTATTTTTTCTTTTCCGCTCCGGCATGATAGATGATAGTTGCCTTTGCTTTCCGCAAATTGGAAGTGTAAAGACTTCCATCTGCATTTAAAATCTCTCCGTGGCGGATTGTAATTGTCTCATTTGTGAGAAAAGAAGGATTAATTTCAACAATTCCAGCACAGTTCTGTCCCAAATCAAGAATCGTCACTTTTCCTGTCTGCTTTGCCTCTTTCACCTCCATCTCTTCCTGTAACGTGACTTCGGTCAATGTCGGCTCCAACGCAAAATCCAGTTCGTTTTTGAAAGATACCGGATGTCCGATCACCTGATTTCTTCCATCCGCAAAATAAATCTCACCGTCATACTCCCCGGCGTATTCGTAAGGAGATTCCAGTTCGTCCGTCTGCTCGCCGGATACAATGTCCCGGACGCCACCCGCATCCTCGATGTTTAAAATCCACGATACTGCAGGTTTTTCCCCGTAAATCTGTGTCTTGTTCTCACAGAGGAAACGGCCGCAATACCAGCCCTGTCCAAGATAAACCCGCAAGGTGTTCTCACCCTCACGAAGCAGTGCGCTCACCTCATGAGTCTGGTAAAGCACACGCCTCGGATAGTAGGAATATCCTGGTGCAAACAAATGTTTTTCGATTTTGACGCCATTGATCTCTGCCTCATATACTCCGAGTGCGGTTGCTGTGAACACTGCTTTCTTCACATCTTTCACGGTAAATTTCTGCTCATATACAAATACCTCTCCCTCGCGGTACCCGCGGTCTGAGGTGATAAAATGCATTTTCAGTTCTTCCATTCCCTGCGTTTCCTCCTTCCAGCTATGCACTAACGAACATACTGATTCATAAACTCTGCACTTAACTCCATGGACTTTAACGGAGAATTGTCCACCCAGTTTTTGTGGCTTTCTAAGATCACTGCATCCACGTTCACTTTTTCTGCCTGCGTGATCAGGGAAACAAGATCCATGTTTCCATAGCCGAGTTCCATGCTGTCCGATTTTAAGATCGGTGTCATGGCAGGTTTTGACAGTCTTGTTCCACGGTCATTGATATGGTAAAGCTTCATTCTTGTGTCAAGCTTTCTCATCAGTTCCAGTGCATTTACGCCTGCTTCTGTTGGCCAGTAGGAATCCAGTTCAAAATTCACACACGAAGCATCCGTCTCAGAGAGGATCAGATCATATGCCGTTTTTCCCGGTTCAACTTTCAAAAATTCACAGTTGTGGTTGTGATATAAAAGCTCCACGCCCGCCTCTTTTAAAATTTTTCCGGAAGCATTTAAGTCCTGACACAAGCCAAGCACTGCATTTTTATCGGAATAATCAAAACGGTACATTCCGGTGATGGCCACGTATTTTGTGCCAAACTTTTCAGCCTCTCTGATAACAGTCTCCGGCTCTCTTTTTATCGTGCCAAGATCCTCATGGATACTTGTCACGGCAAGTCCTGCCTCTTTCACGAGGGCATTCCAGTCATAATCCCCGCCTTTTCCGACCGGCATACCGGCTGCTTTTGTGAGCATTCTGACCAGAAAAGAGGTCGGTTTTATCATAAACCCATTCAGTTCAATGCCGTCATATCCGGCCGCTTTGATCCTCTTTAAAGATTCTGCTGCCTGTTTTTCATTCTTTGTCACAGTTCCAAGCATAATCTGCTGTATTGCTTTTGTCATGTTCGTAACCATCCCTTTCCTATGCCTGATTTTTCGGGATTTTCTGTAATGCGTCGTTAAGCGCTTTCATCTGTTCCTCGCTCACTGCGTCACCTGCCTGTTTTAAAAGGCTGACTAATGTCATCCGCTGCATCATGCGCTGCAATGCCGGGTTATCTTTCACACTTTCTGCCACATCGCCACGGCTTGCTGATGCCTGCGCCATCAGACGTTGTACGATCGCATTTGCCATCTCGTTCTGTGCAAGCTCGCCGAGCGTATCCGAGATAGAATAATGGTCTGCCTTAAAATCATCCCTGTCAAACCAGTTGACAACATCTCCCTGTTTGTTAAATATATAATCTTGATTTGATTTTTCTACTTTTTTTACAGTGATCTCGTCTTCACAGGTACCGGACACTGCCCTAATTTTGTGTGTTCCTGTGATTGGAACTTTGAATTTAAATACTTTGGAACCTTCGGATGTTTCTCTCTCCACGCCATCCACAAAGAGTGTGACGCTCTGCTCATTGGAATAAACCTTGATCTCCGTCACATCTTCGGTACGCTCCACATACCTTCTGCCACATACATGGACAAATGGAGTTTTGCTCCAATATGCTTTATACAGATAAAAGGCATCTTTTTTCAGCTTACGGTCGATGGTCACAAGACCTTTCTGGTTCACACCGTGTTTTCCACCCTCATCTCTTCCGTCTGCCGCAAAATCAAACAGATTCCAGACATGTGTTGCCCACAGATACGGGCGCTCCTCGATCATTTTTGCCATATGCTCATGATAAATACACTGATATTCCTCTGTGTAATCGCCCCGTTCCGGATTTGCACTGTGGTAAGCCGGATTGGCGTCTGCGCCATACTCGGAAAGTCCGATCACACGATCCGGATATGTTTTGTGATACGCATCAAAGAAACTGTCATTCTGTTCTAACTCTCCTAAATACCAGCCAAAATACAGATTATAGCTGTTCATTTCCGGGATCTCTAACATTGGGCTGTCCGTCTCTAACATAAACACGTCTGCCATAACCGTTGGTCTTGTCGTATCCAGTGCATGGCACAAATCATTTAATTTTCTGTGATTTTCCAATAATTCCTCATTTACGGCACTTGCTGCAGTGATCTCATTGGAAAGTCCCCAGCAGACGATGGATGGATGATTGTAATTCTGAACGACCAGCTCCCTCATCTGGCTTAATGTATTCTCTGTTCCATCTGACATGTGCATCGTAATGTACGGAATTTCTGCCCATACGATCATACCGTTTTCATCACACAGATCATAAAATTCCTGCGCATGCTGATAATGTGCAAGACGGATGGTATTCGCTCCAAGCTCTTTTATGATCTCTGCTCCGGCGCGGTCCTGATGACGGCTCACACCGCGAAGCGGATAAGACCTTCCATTTAAGAAAAATCCTTTCTGCGGATCAATGGAAAAACTTCTGCATCCAAAGGTTGTCTCTACGCTATCTCCATCAGACAGTTCCGCTTTTGCCGTATATAAATACGGATCATCCACGCCATCCCAGAGATGTACATTGGTAAGTTCAAACACTGCTTTTGCATATCCATGCTCTACAGGAACACTCTTTTTCTCATCTCCCACCGTCACCATAACGTCAGCAGATTTTCCCTCTATCCAGAGTTCCACGGTCACTTCTGCGTCTGCCTTTTTTGCTCCGGCGTCTAAAATCGTTACCTCCGGTGTCACCTTAATACCATTACTTCCTGCATACTCCATGCAGAAATGGTTTTCCGGCACAGTCACCAGCTTCACCATGCGGTACAGTCCGCCGTAAAATGTGAAATCTGCCTTCTGCGGATAGACTTTTGTGTTATCGGAATTATCAACGAGCACTTCTAACTGATTCTGTTCTTTTAAATGTTCTGTGACATCCACACGGAATCTGGAATATCCACCTTCATGATGGAAAAGCTCTGTTCCGTTTACAAGCACATCTGCCGTCATGGCTGCTCCGTCAAACTCCAGATAAGCCTTTCCGTTTTGATCCATCTCCGGTTTTTTGAATGTGCAGGCATATTTACAGGTTCCACGGTAGTAATCGTTTCCACCGTCCTGCCCATCCACTGCGTTCCAGGTGTGAGGAAGTGTTACGTTTTCCCCTTCCACACTGTCCGGGTTTTTATAAAAAATCCAGTTTTTATCCAATACTGTCGTCTGTCTCATCTTTGTCATTCCTCCTGTATTTTCTGTCTGTGTTCAGACTTTTTTGTCTCTGCTTATTTCATCTCATCAATCACTTTTTCTACTTCTGCCTGCTTTTTCTCCTGAATGCTCTTCTGCACTTCTTCCATTTTTTCTTTTGAGAGCGGTGTTTTTCTCATTGCGCAGAGTGTACATACCCAACCGATCAGTGGAAGTCCAAAGTACAGGCTCATCGTCATCCAGAAAATTGCCGGTGTGGATGAATCGGATGGCTGTGGCATTGTCGATGTATATCCGATCAGTGCTACCAGTCCGGTTGCGATTGCCGCGCTGAAAGAAGATACCAGTTTGTCGATAAAACTGTAAGTTCCTGTCACTGCTGCCGGTATGAATTTACCGCTTCTGTCTAATTCATAGTCAATAATATCTGCCATCATGGCATTGCTTGACATCGTAACGCACATTTTAGCTCCATTTAAGATTAAAGTAAGTACGACATACGCGATCATCATCGGCGCTGCTGTCGCGATCAGCGTCGGATCGATCAGTATAAATAATACGACAAGTATAGCTGTCACTGTCATGCATACATAAGTCCATGTCACCATTGATTCTTTGTTTCCGTGCTTTCCGGCATATTTTGCACCAATAAATGCAAACACGATAGACGGCAGCATTCCGATCACACTGAGGATTGTTCCAAGCTGCATATTGCCGATAATAATACCAAATAACATCGTTGTGACCACTGCCTGACTTGCTGTCTGGCTTGCGATCTTATCGGAACTTGCCGCTACGATAAAGGTCTGTAATGCACGGTTGGATTTGATCAGTTCCCACATATCTTTTACTTTTACCGGCTCCGCTTTTTTCTGTGTGCTGACGCCTTTAAAGTTTTCCGGCTTATCAATATCTGTAACTGCAATGCAGCATAAGATCAGTCCCACTCCTGATACTGCCACACAGACAATACAGGAAGCTGCCAACATCTCTACCGAATATACATTTCCATATTTTGGAAGCAGCATAACCATGATCACAATATTTAAGATCATCGGCACCAGATAGTTATATGCAGTGCTCCACACGCCGACCATCGGACGCTGTTTCGGATCGTTCGTAAGCATTGCCGGAACAATTTGTGCTGTGACATTACACATGGTATAACCTATAATATAGAGACAATACAGAATTACAAACAATACAATTCCATGTCCTTTTCCGCTTGCCCAGCAATACATGATAAGAACTGCCAGTGATTCGATCACCCATCCGGCTGCCATCAAAATACGGATTTTACCGAATCTCGTGTTCATCTTATCAATAACGATTGCAATGATTGGATCGGTCACACCATCTAAAATTCTTGTTGCCGTCAGGATAATTCCAACGACCGCTGTTGCAATTCCATATCCTTCGTTTGCAACATAACTTGCCAATCCTAACAATACATAAAAACACATTCCAATTCCTGAGCTGCACCCTGCGAGTGCAATTCTCCATGTCTTAGCCCGGCGATATGTAACTCCACTAGTTTCTGCCACCTGCTGTTTTTTCTTTCCAAACATCTTTTCTTCCTCCAATACGTTTGTCTTTGTTGATGTCTTTATTCTAACCTCTATCTTCTATTCATGTGTTTACAAATTCACGTATATGTAATAAAATTCATGTTATATAATTATATTACATCATTTTTCTAACATTTTCACGAGTTTGTAAACCTACAATTTCATAAAATCTTATATTATCTATGTAACGCAATAGATAATTGCGAAACTCTTAGATACTTGAATTAAATTACGAAAAGTTGACAAGAGCAAAAGAAAACACTGGGGAACCGCCGGTTCTTAGAAGGCAG
>OGJA01000365.1_pt1 | contig 16560 bp, 9 predicted proteins | sample 1571951 | NCBI WGS metagenome assembly OGJA01 (sample SAMEA2582109, study PRJEB24529) | metagenome | biome: Human gut stool | place: China | collected 2011
TACATGGTTTTCTCTGTCCAGAAAGGCAGTGAAGTGGCCTGCCATCCCATGTCGTCCACCAGGAAGAAAATGATGTTCGGACGTGGGTCGGGACGGTCGTTGGCCAGGGTATGCAACGGGGAAAGCACGGGGGCTATCCCGAGAAGTGCTAAAAGATTTTTGTTCATAATATCTTTCTTTAGATTAAGGATTTACGTGATAAACACTAAAGTTTCGGATGAGTGGCTCAGCCGTGCATTCTTCTATCACCAGACGGAAGGATTTAGCCTCTACGGCAGGGAAGGATTCAATGCGCTTGTGCCCCACGGAAGTACCTTTGGCCACGGTAGTCCACTGGCCGTTCACCTGGGCTTCTACCCGATAGGCACGGATGCGTTCGCCGCCGGTAATGTCTTCCTGAATCTGGTAATAGTTGACGGGCTGTATCTTGCCGAGAGCGATACTTTCTTCTTGCCGGTGCCCGAAGTTGCTGCCAGCGGCTGACCGAAGCGGCGGTTAATTTCGGCACCCCATTCCTGCAGGCGGCGCACGTCACCTTCCGGAATCAATCCGTCGGGATTCGGGGTAAGTCCCACCATCAGCGTGGCATTGCGGCCGACTGACTTTTCGTACATCTCCATCAGGTTGGCTAACGGATAGACGGCCTTGTCGTCATCACCCGGTTCCCAGAACCATTCGTGGCGTCCGTTGTATCCGCGCAGAGGTGTGTCGGCCATGGCAGGTACCCAGAACTTGCCGTTGGGATCGCCGTGTGCCAGCAGCTTGTTGTGGTCGGTCACTCCGTCGGTGGCGTTGCTGTGACTGTACGGGTAGGGGAAGCTCGACCAGCAGGGGTAACCTACGGTACCGCTTTCCGAACCGCCCCAGCGCAGGTCGGCACGGTTCACGTTGTGATAGAACAGGCAGTTAGGCTGGTACTTGTTCACGATGGGTTCCACGTCAGGGCCCATTCCTTTCGGGTCGTCGGCACCGCCGTCAAACCAGATCATGAAGAGTTCGCCGTAGCGGGTGCAGAGTTCCGTCACCATCTTTTCGCACAGGCGCTTGTACCACTCCTGGCGGTTACGGGCAAACTCGCCTTCGCCTTCTGCCTTGAAGTTGTGGATACCCAGCAGGGAGTTCCAGCGGATGCCGATGTAGATGCCCGGTTGCACACCGTACTTGCGGCAGGAGTTCACGAAGTCGCGCACGATGTCACCCTTTCCGTCGCGCCATTTCATGGGCTTCATGCAGTAAGGATGCACGTCGCTCTGCCAAAGTCCGAAACCGGTTTCATGGGTGGCAGTGAGGATGGCAAACTTGGCTCCGGCAGCCTTGGCCGATTGAATCCACTGGTCGGTGTCGAGCTGGTCGGGATGAAAAATGTTATAGTCCTCAATCGGGTTGATACGGTTGTTGCCTTGCCCGTACACCAGTCCGTCGAATACGTGCAGGTCGTAGTGGAATACCACGCCCAGTTCGGCTTCGTGCCATTTAAGCTGGTGAGGAGCCGGGCGGGGACCTTCGTAGTCGGTATTACGGGCTGCGGTAGTGGTCGCGCAGAGGGCGAACAGTGTCAGTAGTGTCAGTAATGTCTTTTTCATATTCATGGTTTCAAATATTTTTCAAATGGGTCATGGGTCTGTTCGAGCCATGAAGAAAGAGTTCGTTTCAGTGAATCACAAAGAGCCGGCTGGCTTTCCGCAAGGTTGTGCAGCTGGCTCGGGTCGTGAAGCCGGTCATACAGCCATACGTGCGTGGGCTGGCCTTCTTCTACCTCTGTCACATACGTGTAGCGTGCGGTGCGGATGCCGCGTCGGCCGGAAGTAGAATCCGAAGGCACGCAGAAGTAATAAGGCTGGAAAGCCTCCTCAGGCGTTTGTATTTCCTCGTTTAGCAACAGTGGCCCCCAGTTGTGTGTCTGTACGGATGCCGGTATCTGTGCTTCCATTCCCATGAGCGAGAGCAGGGTGGGATACAGGTCGGCAAACGCCATGGGCAGGTCACTCTTCTGCGGATGCAGCTTGGCCTTCCAGCAGCAAATCATGGGGATGCGCATGGATTCTTCGTAGAACACGTTCTTGCCTTCTACTCCGTGTCCGCCCATGCAGACGCCGTGGTCGGAGGTGAAGACGATGAGGGTATTGTCGTACACACCGCAGTCTTTCAGGGCCTGGACGATGCGTCCCACATGTTCGTCTACTCCGGTGATGCAGGCGTAGTAGTTGCGGATGTTTTCGCGGAAGTAGTCGCCTTCAGGAGTTCCCTTTTCCGGAATGTAGGGCAACTGTCGGGCCAGGGCTTCCACATCGAGCGAGTCGTACAGCCGCTTGTAGGTTTCGGGCACCAGTTCGTAGCCCGTATGCGGGGGATTCATAGACACCACCATGGCAAAGGGACGGTCGGTTTTTGTGCCTTCCGTACGGATGAACTCGATGGCGCGGTCGGCCTCGTAGGCAGGTCCCCACTGGTTGACGTAGTAGAACTCCTCCCGTCCGGATTTCGTATCCCAGTACATCGGTTTCAGGTGATTGTCGTACGTGCCGTAAGCAATCCACTTGTCAAACCCGTGCCGGCGTTCAGGCCGACACCATTCGTTCCAGGCCCCTTCTCCCTTGTTGTTGTACGTATCCACGTAGGGGCGGTACGGGGCATCGAGGTGCCACTTGCCGATGTAGGCCGTGCGATACCCTTCTTCCTTCAGCACGTCGCTCCAGCATACAGCCTCTTTCGAAAGCTCCACGCCGTAGGGGGTATTCTGTGAGTTGCAGTTGCCTGTCACCCCGTTGGCTGCCGGATACATTCCCGTCATCAGCATGGCCCGTGCGGGCGATGATACCGGATAGCTGCTCACGGCATCGGTGAAGAGGATTCCTTCGGAAGCCAGACGGTCGAGGTTCGGAGTCTGTACGGGTTCCTTTCCCATGCATCCCATGGCATCGCCCCTGAACTGGTCGGCCATGATGAAGACCAGGTTGGGACGCGAGGGCCTGGAATCCGGACGGGAACATGCCGAGAACGGAAGTACGGCACCTAAGGCAGAGGTATAAACGAGTAGTGTCAGTTTCATATCAATGGAGGTAAAGGTAGGAGAAAAATCGGAAAAGGAGAAGTTTTTAAGAAGATTACAGGGGAAAAAGTGATCTTCATAAGAACTTCTCCTTTGGGGTTTACAAGGTTGGGATATTATTATTCGCCTTCGGGCAAACTGTTTGTTTCAATCTTCCATCCCGGATTCTGATAGATAGGAGAGGAAGTATAGTCACCTGAACCTTCCACTTCGGTTGTCAGACGGAAATGATCGAAAGCAATGGGGAAGAGGTAACGGTTCGGGTTCCAGTTGTAACCGTTATAGGCAATGTTGCTGGAAATGACACGGTACGGAAGCAGGTAGTCTCCATCGCTCTTGGCAGAAACGTTGGCTCCTTCTGTACCGGCTTCTTTCAAGTCGATAACAGTCAGTGCTTTGTCGAAATTCTGTCCGTTGATGCCGGCATCCGGAGTGGCATAGCGCTTGTAGTTCTCTGCCCACAGGTTGAATCCTTCTACCTGATAGTTCTGCATCTTGTCGAGTGCACACCAGCGGCGGAGGTCACGCAGGCGGAATCCTTCGGCAGCCAGTTCCACGCGGCGTTCACGACGGATATTGTAGAGCGTAACGTCTACCAGATTATTGCCTGAGTAGCGTGCCAGGTCGATTTCTTTCGTCAAATCTGTATTGCGGTTAGTCTTTTCGTAGTCGGTATCCATACCGGCACGTCTGCGGATGGCTTCCCAGTATCCTTTACTTTTCGCATCAAGCGAGTGGTTCAGTTCATAGTCTGCTTCCATGTAGTTAAGATAAGCTTCAGCTGCGCGGAAGATGACACATGCGGTAGTAGACGGCAAGGTAGGACCTTGTGAAGGATCGGTATTCAAACCTTTCTTAATGGAATAACCGGTTGTGCTGCGGTTTTCAGCCATTTCTGTAATCGGGGCACGATAGTAATATCCGGCTCCGTCAATGATGGCTTCGGTCATGGCAGCCTTTTCAGTCAGCATGTCGCCCGGCATCAGGGTATTGTAAGTCAGACGCGGGTCACGTCCTTCTGCTACATCCTGATAAGTGCGGTCGCCTTTGTAATCTGTACCAGCAGCATAGATAGGAAGTCCGTTTTGCATCAGGTAGGTATTAATCATGCTGCGGGTGTAGCCACTGTTTCCGCCTCCGTTACGTTGCAGATAGCCCACTACGAAGTGGTTCACAGCTGGTGTCAGGTTGGCATCGTAAGCTCTCCACAGTAAGACTTCGGGCATGGAACTCAATGAGTTGCTGTTGAACAAAGCCGGATAGTCATTGTAAAGTGGATAGTTATCGGCTACAATCTGGGCGGCTTTTTTGGCCTCGTTCAGAAAATAGCTGATTTCCGCATCAATGTCGATGGTAAAGTTTTTTAGATAGTCTTTCTGTGCACCTGGCCATCCCGGTCCGCCCGGAACGCGTGCCGTACCTTTATGGTATTTTTCCCATGTACCTTCGAACAGGGCTACACGGCTCTTCAGCAAGGCTGCACAATCCTTGGTCAGACGGTTACTGGCCGGAGGAGTGTTCGACATAAAGTAGTAAGCTGAGTCAAGGTCTTCAATGATGAAGCGGGCCACTTCGTTGCGCGGACGGCGCTGGCTGGCTTGTTTTACTGCTTCATAATTGTCGGCAATGGTTGTCTTGATAATGGGGAAGTCGCCCAGTGAGTCCAGCTTGTTGGCATAATAGAATGCACGGAAGAAATAGGCTTCACCCAGATAATGTTTGTTGTTGGCTTCATTGCCACCTAGCTCACCGGCTTCAAGCAACGGACGTACGCGGTTGATGAAGTAGTTGGCCGAACGGATTTCGCTGAAGTTCCAGGCACCTCCTGATTGTGCTACACGGTTTTCACCTTTTACGAACAGCTTTTCCGGGTTGGAAGCTGCCTGGTTGTCACTGTTGTTATCGGTTGCGAAGACACCGATGTCGTACACTCCGGGTTTATGCGAAGGCAGTGAGTTATATAGGTTGGCCGTATAGGCTGCCAGGTCATTTTCACTGAGCAAATATTTTTCTACAGGTACTGCATCCATTGGCTCTCTGTCCAGAAAATCGTTGCAGGAGCAGGCCAGGGCTGTCATTCCAATGGCGAATAATATATTTTTTTTCATGGTTCGTTCAAATGTTTAAGGGTTAGAGTGTCACGTTGATACCGAATGAGAAGGTCTGTGAAAGCGGATAAGTTTTTCCGCTGGACCATCCGTTGGCTGCAATGGCCTCAGGGTCGAACATATCAGCAATACCGCTGATGGTAAACAGGTTTTCTGCACTGAAGTACACGCGTACTTTTTCGATATTGACTTTGCTGGTCCATGCTTTCGGGAAGGTGTAACCCACTTGCAGGTTCTTCATACGCATGTAAGCTCCGTTTTGCAGGTAACTGGTCTGTGTTAGTTTGTTTTTATCTCCTTTGTCGCCGATATAAGCTTTCGGGTAGTAGGCATCTGTGTTCGGACCGAAGATAGAAGTTGTGTTTTGCGGACGCCAGTAATCGAGGTGTTCTTCGTAACCTACAGACTGCCATTCTCCTCCGTCAGCTCCCCAGAATAACGGACCGCTGAGCCAGAGATCGCGTTTCAATACACCCTGGAAGAACATCTGTACATCGAAGCCTTTCCAGTCGGCACCAAGGTGAAGACCAAAGTTGAAACGAGGTTCGCTGTTACCGATAACTCTCAAATCACCGTGGTCGTCTACTGTCTTGGAACCATCGTCAACCACTTTGTCACCGTTCAAATCCTTGTACATGATATCACCAGCGCCCCACTGAGAACCCAGTTTGCTCTGATCGTTTGCAGCCTGCCATTCCTGCATCTGCTGGTCGCTCTGTGCAATACCCTGAGTTTCATATCCCCAGATTTCACCGATAGTCTTTCCATCGTAGTAAGCATAGGTTACACCGTCGGCCTGATAGATAGCTTTTGATGCATTCGGATATTTTTTCACTTTTGCACGATTGTCGGAAAGGTTGAAGCCCAAATCGTAGTTTACTTGTCCGATACGGTCTCTCCAGGAGATGTTCAAGTCCCATCCCTTGTTTTCCAGTTCGGCATTATTGGTATTAGGCAGTGTAGTACCCAGTGCAGCACCGATTTCAGCTGGAGGACCTACCATACCTTTGGTACGGCGGATGAAGTATTCAAATGAACCTGTCAGGCGGTTGTTGAGCAATCCGAAGTCAAAACCGATATTGGTATTGTAAATTTTTTCCCAGGTAAGCGTACTGCTGACTAGTCCCGGTACACCGGATGTGGTAGGACGTACACCGCCCATCAGCCAGCTTCCGCCATTGGCTATTACATTTTGTGTCAGATAGAACGGATAGAACTCATCGGTGTTCTGGTTACCTAGCATACCCCATGATACACGTGGTTTGAATGTATTGATAACTTTAGTCAGCGGAGCAAAGAATGATTCATGTGCCATGTTCCATCCGAAAGAGAATGACGGGAAGAGGTTCCAGCGCTGGTCGCAAAGGAAACGTGAAGAACCGTCGTAACGGAGGTTGGCTTCAAACAAATAGCGTTCTTTATAAGAGTAGTTGATACGTCCGAAGAACCCGGCGGTAGCCCAGTTTCTGTATTGGGTAGGATTATTGTCGTCATTGTTGATTTTATCTTCACCTACCGAAGCGCTGATTTCCGGAATCAGTCCTGAAATGACATCACTGCGCTGTGCCGACAGAGAACGTACAATGTATTCTTCTGTGTTCATACCCAGCATTACTTTCAGGTAATGGTCATTCTTCTCGAGGGTATAATCGGTATAGAAAGAAGTGGTGTAGAAGTTGCTATTCAGGTAGTTCATGCGGGCAAAAGTGGCTCCCGGTGCATAGCTACCGCTGAATGCCAGTTCTACAGGATTGTCGTTGATGTCATATTCATAAATCTTGTTCAGGTTCACTTGCTTGTTCTGGTTAATGACGCGCATGCCAGCTTCTGCATAGATATTCCAGTTCTTGAGCGGGTGGAGTATCACCTGTCCTTGCAGATAGATGTCATCGTTGTGTGTTTTGGAACGACCGCCGTCAGTCAGCTGTGCCAGCTTTCCGTTGCGCATATAGTGTCCGTTCGGATCTTTAAATGGCATTGTCGGCCACATACGGGCAATGTCATGATACAGCAAGCCGCCTTCTTCCAGATAAATTGGGTTGTCAAGGTCGTAGCGGATGAATTTTGTGCTCAGGTTGAAATCAATATATTTATTAATTTTTGTGTTGATTTTTGCACTCAGATTGTAACGTTTCATGTTATCATTACCGTAGCGCAGGTTACCGTTCTGGTTCAGATAACTTCCCGATACATAATATTGTAGTTTTTCGGTTCCTCCGCTCATGCTGAGGTTGTGTTCCTGACTCCAGGCCCAGGTGAAATGTGTTTTGTACCAGTTGACGTTGTCATTGGCTTTTTCATGGAAATGCCAGTTGCTGCCGTTAGGAATGGTAGTGGTAGTGATTTTACCTGCCATGTAGTCCTGAATACGTCCGATAGTTTCTTCGTCGAAAATAATTTTATCACCCTGGTTTACGGCTGCTTCGTTGAAGAAGTTGGCAAAGCGGTAAGAATCGAGCTGATTCGGCAGGTTGGTCGGACCGGAATAACGGAAACTGTTGTTGTAGTTGATGGTCATTTTTCCAGCTTTACCTTTCTTGGTAGTGATCAAGATTACACCGAAGGCAGCACGTGAACCGTAGATAGAAGAAGATGCAGCGTCTTTCAGTACGGAGATGCTTTCAATATCTTCCGGGTTCAGAGTATTCATATTTCCTTCCATACCGTCAATCAAGATAAGAGGTTCACCCTTTGAACCGGTACCGATTGTTCCTGTTCCACGGATGTTTACTTTCATGGATTGTCCGAGCTGTCCACCCAGGTCAGCAGTTGATAAGTTTAGTCCCGGCACGGTACCCTGCAATGCCTGTCCCACTTGTGACACAGGTCTTGATTCCAAAGCCTTGGTGTCGACTGTGGCCACGGCACCGGTCAGGTTCACTTTCTTCTGTGTACCGAAACCTACTACTACCACTTCATCGAGTGTCTGAGTATCTTCCGACAAAGTGACCTGATAAGAAGTCTTTCCTTTTTGTACGGGGATTTCCTGGGTTTGATAACCGATGTAGGAAACTACTAATGTACTTCCTGAGGCAACGTTGTTCAGCTGGAAGTTTCCGTCCAGGTCGGTGATACAACCGTTGCTTGTACCTTTAACTACTACTGAAGCTCCGATGATGGGCTCATTCAGTTTCTTGTCTGTAACAATTCCGGAGATGCTCACCTGTTGCGCTTGCAGTGGTAATAGTCCCGCCAGCAAAGCTATGAGCAGAGAGATGAATTGTGTTTTCATGTGACTCATGGTTTTAAGATTAAAGTTTATATATAGATGGTTAAACAAGTTTTCAGGTTTTCCTGTTGCAAATCTCCGAAATAAATGGTGTAAGGGCAGTGGGTAAACGTTGCATTAACAGTCGGTATTCTTCTTATCTGCGTTTTTATGGGGGTAAAAACTGTTTTTTTTACCGGTATTCTGACTTTTTAGACAAGATTTTTGTTTCTTTGCGCAACCATTACATAGCTTAATCTGAGAAATGAAAAATATATACTGCCTGCTCATTGTATCTTTTCTTTGTATTTTCTCGCTTCTTCCGGCGGGTGCACAGACACTTTCCGAGAAGGATTTTCAGGTATTGAACATGAACGACGGATTGTCGGACAATGACATTCATTCCGTGGCAAAGGATACGGAGGGATTCATGTGGTTCGGAACCGGCAGCGGACTGAACCGTTACGACGGACGTACCTTCAAAGTGTTCCGGATGCCGGGAATCTCTTACCGGAGAATAGACAGGGTAGTATCGCTGGATATGGATTACCTGCTTCTCCGTTCGGAACAGAACTTGTTCTTGTTCGACAAGAAATACGAACGCTTTCTTCCCGTGTGCGATTCGGTGAGCAAACAGCCTGTGATGTTCGCCGATTTTGTGGCCGATTCTGACGGCAGTTGCTGGGGCGTATCTTCCGGTGAATTGTCGGAAGTGAATTTCCCGTCCTCCTTTGTGCAGGACACAGCGTTTGTCTCTGTGCGTCATGTGGTGAACAATTCACAGAGTGATCCGTTTGTGGTGCTGTGTATGGGAGAAGACGGGAAGATGCTGTATTGTGCAAGCCGGAATGGAACTGTCTATCGTTTTACGCCCGGACAAAGGCAGTTGAAGAAAGTCTGTGACGGGCAGTTGTCGTCCGGCAGGTGGGTATCTTCTTTGCTGAACGATGATTCGTTCATCTGGATTCCTACCGTGGGTGACGGATTGTATGGTTACGACCTGACAAACGGAAAGTTGCATCACTGGCAGTATATTTCAGAAAGAATGGGGGAGCAGCTGTCGCATAACGATGTCTTTCGTTTGCTCCCGATAGGGAATTCCCGGTACCTGGCCGTTACATGGAACGGATATACTTTGTTGAGTCTTACGCCGGAACGGGCAATCAAGTTGCGCGATTTTCAGTCTTTCATTCATAACGGAAAACAATATTTCGAGACACGCATGATTTCGGGCTATTACGACGAGGAAGGATTGTTGTGGATTGGCACCGAAGGAGGAGGGGTGCTGTTTTCCGACTTGCGCCAGCTGTTTTATCACCAGTATGCACAGACCCGTTCCAATGAAATCTGTGGCATCCAGATGGACGAAGATGGTTACGTCTGGCTGGCTACGTTTCACAAGGGAGTGTTGCGGAGCACGCAGCCTTTTGACGTATCACATTCGCTGTCGTTTGAATCGTTTGATACCGGCATTCCGGGCCTGAAAACCGTGCTTTGCAGTTCGCCGGACAAGAATGGAGGTTTTTGGTTCGGTACGCAGGACGGACGGGTGCTTCGTTACGGAAAAGACCGGAAATGGGATGACATGCGGATTGGCACTCTCGGACAGCCTTCTCCAGTGGTATGGAGCCTGCTTATGGTTTCGGACGAACAGTGCTGGGCGGGTACCAGCGACGGCCTGTACTGGGTGGATTTTCAGCGGGGAACTTCCACGCACATCGGCTGGAGTAATCCGCAAATCCCGGATCATATCCATATACGTGCGTTGGCGGCCGGGGATAATCAGACTTTATGGCTGGGAACCGGAAGAGGCTTGCTCCGGCTGTGGATGAGCGGTACCAAGGTGCTGCGGACACATGCCGGATACGAAGCCAGGGCCGGTATGCCGGATACGGAAATCGAAGTCCGTGCCCTGCTGTATGGGACAGACAAGAAATTGTGGGCAGGATACGCCGGAAGCGGTCTGGTGGCCTGTTCGCCGGAAGGAGACAGCATCCTGACCCGTTATACTACCGCCCAGGGGTTGTGCAGCAATTTTGTGACCGCACTGGCCGAAGACAATGACCACTCTCTTTGGGTAGGCTCCAACTCCGGTATTTCCCGCCTGAGCCGTCATTTGCAGTCATTCTATAACTATTATATTTCGGGTAGCAACCGCTCCGTCTTTTTCGGCAAGGACTTTCTTTTCTGGGGAAACCACAGCATGCTGACCTATTTCCGTCCTTCCGACCTTCGCTTTAATTATCCGAAGGAAAAGGGACGGGTGATTTTTACCGACCTGGAAGTGAACCACACCCCCGTACAAATCGGGCAGAAGGTCAACGGGCAGGTGGTGTTGCCCCAGTCGCTCCTTTATACCTCTGAACTGCACCTGACGCATGAGAACCGCAGTTTCTCCCTGCTGTTTACCAATCTGCTCTATCTGACCAAACTCCAGAAATACCTTTTCCGCCTGTATCCTTATCAGGAGGAATGGATTATGGCCGATGAAGGAGAAAAAATCTCGTACGACCGTCTGCCGGCCGGTACCTATACTTTCCAGGTGAAGACCATTTTCCAGGACCAGAGTGAAGGGGATGTCAGTACCCTGAAGGTGGTGATTGCTCCTCACTGGAGTGAAACTCTTTGGTTCCGTCTGCTTGTGGCGGCTGGGCTGATTAGTATCGTGCTGATTTACCTGCATCGCGTGCGATTGAAGCAAAAGCGGATACAATACGAACTGCGTCTGGAACATGAACTGTTTACGGTCAATATGGAGCGTAACAAGGAAGTGGAACTTCGCAAGGAGCGTGAGGCGTTCTTCACGATGGCAGCCCATGAACTGCGCACTCCGCTTACCCTTATCTTGTCTCCGCTACGTGAACTGCTCTCAAAAATTACACCCGCACATCCGTTTTATAGTCGTCTGTCCGTCATGTTTAAGTATGCCGAAGGACTGCATACTCTGACCGACCGTTTGCTGTATATCCAGAAAGCAGAAGCCGGTATGGTGAAACTGCGTCTGTCCGCAGTGGATGTGCTATCCCTGATGAGGGATGTGGCAGAAGGTTTTCAGCCGCTGGCAGCCGAACGCCGGATAACGTATGCATGGGTGCAGGGGTCGGAACATATTACGATATGGGCCGACCGGGAGAAACTTTCATCGGTCATTCAGAATCTGATTTCGAATGCCTTTAAATACACACCCGAAGGAGGAAAAATCAGTCTCTCGGTAGAACGGAAGGAGTTCGATCAGAAACCTTTCTGCTGCATTTCGGTGACGGATACCGGAAAAGGAATAGATGCCGGATTGCTGCAGCATATTTTTGAGCCTTTCGTAACCGGCGATGCAGATCCGGCAGTCTCTACCCGCATGGGAGTGGGACTGAAAATCGTGAAGCACATTGTGGAGATGCATCACGGACGAGTGAACGTGGAGAGTGAACCGGGAAAAGGAACGTTGTTCGCTGTGTACCTGCCCGAAGGAAAATCGCATTTTGAAGAAGACGATTGCACGTGGGATGAAACTCCGGACGCGGATGATAAAGAAAAGGGAAGAGAAAATATCTCAGACCTGATGCTGTTGCCGGAAGCGGAAGAAACCTCACAGAAAACGGAGGAAGAACGTACCGCCGCCCGCCAGACGGTGCTTATCATAGAAGACAATACCGACATGCGCCGTTACCTGCGCGACCTGATGAAGAAATACTATCGGGTACTGGAAGCGGAGAACGGGGAAGAGGGAGTGAAGGTGGCCGTAGAACAAGTGCCCGACCTGGTACTGTCGGATGTAATGATGCCGGTGATGGACGGCTTTACCTGCTGTGCCGAGTTGCGCAAGCGGAAGGAAACGGCTCACATTCCCATTCTGCTGCTCACGGCCAAGGCAGAGGATAAGGACAGTGTGGAAGCTTCTTATCGTGGAGCCGACGATTATGTGCGTAAACCGTTCAATCCGGAAGTGCTGCTGGCCAAGGTGGCCCATCTGCTCGACATGCGTCGTCGCTTGAAGCAGATTTACACCCGTACGCTGCTACATACTTCTTCCGTATCGGCAGAGAAACCCGAAGGCACCGAAAGTGAGTTCATGCAACAGGTGCTGTCGTGCATCGAGGGCCATGCCAGCAATCCCGAGTTTAATGTCAAAGTGCTGGCCGGAGAACTCCACATGAGTCAGGCTACGCTCTACCGCAAACTGAAACAGCACACCGACCTGTCGGCTGTGGAACTGATTCGCCACATCCGCATGACGCAGGCCGCATTCCTGCTGATGGAAACCAGTCTCCCGGTCACGGAGGTAGCCGAGCGCGTGGGCTTCAATGATCTGCCCACGTTCCGCAAGCATTTTACGGATATGTTTGGCGTGTCTCCTTCCAAGTATGCGGAGGATAATCAGAAGAACAAGTAAAAAGACGGTTCAGCCCCTTTGCTGCGTTCTGTATTTATTGGGACTGTGACCTACCAGCCGCTTGAACATGCGGCTCATGTGCTGCGGATACTGGAAGCCCAGGCTGTAGGCAATCTCACTCATGGGCTTGGTGGTAGAAAGCAGCATGTCTTTGGCTCTTTCCACTACCTTTGACTGGATGTACTCGGACGCCGTTTTCCCCGTCTGCTTACTAATCATGTCGCCGAAATAGTTGGGCGAGAGGAATACCCGTTCAGCAAAATATTTCACCGTAGGCAGTCCTTCTTCCTGAGGTGTCTGTCTGTTGAAGTATTCGTCCAGCAGCTGCTCAAAACGTACGATGATGTCCTTGTTGGAGGCTTCGCGTGTGGTGAACTGCCGCTCATAGAAACGCATGCAGTAATCCAGCAGCAGTCCGATGTTGGCCGTAATCAGCCGCCGGCTGTGCTTGTCGGCAGGACGTTTCAGCTCCGTATCGATTTTATGCAGGCAGTCTATCACCGTGTGCCGTTCTTCTTCCGAGAGGTGCAAGGCTTCGCGGGCTTCGTAAGAGAAGAAAGAATAATTCCGGATGTCATGTCCCAGTTGGGTACCGCGAATAAAATCCGGGTGGAAGAGCAGTCCGTATCCGGTGGGACGCGTTCCTTCCTGCGCGTGGATGGAAGCCACCTGTCCCGGTGCAAAACAGACAATGGTTCCTTCCTGGTAGTCGTAAGGCTGCCGGCCGTAGGTAATGTCTCCGCAGAGCGTATCTTTCAGAAACAAGGCATAGATGCCATAATTTATGGTAAATGGCTGTGCAGGCTGAGTAATCTTTGAAAGGTCTACCACGGTAACCATGGGATGATACGTCTCCACTCCGAAGAATTTGTTGTATTTATCCACTGTGTCCAGTTCTATCACTTCTTCTTTCATCATCTGTCAATTTTATTTTCAGGCAAATGTAATACTTATTCTCGGGAATACCTATATCCGTGTTATAGAATGGCAGATATAAAACAAATGTAAAATCGAGCATTGGGGTAGAAACATCGGTAATTTGTATCATTGTCTATGGTTTCTTTTGCGTAATTTTGCCACATCCATAATTAAAACGACAAAAAGGAACAAACAATGAAGAACTTTGACTATCAAACCCCGACCCGTCTGATTTTTGGCCGGGATGTAGTGGCTGGACTGCCAGAGGTGATGCGCCCGTTCGGACGTCGCATCCTGTTGACATACGGTGGCGGAAGCATCAAACGTATCGGCCTGTACGACCGCGTGAAAGAACTGTTGAAAGACTTTGAAATCTTTGAACTGGGTGGGATTGAGCCGAACCCGAAATACTCTACCAGTGTAGTGGAAGGCGTACGCATCTGCAAGGAACAGCAGATTGACGTGATTCTTTCTGTGGGTGGCGGTTCGGTACTCGACTGTTCGAAAGCCATTGCCGGAGGTGCCAAATACGACGGCGAGACCTGGGACTTGATTATCGGCAAGGCTCCTACGCTGGCTGCACTGCCTATTGTGGACATCCTTACCCTGGCCGCTACAGGCAGTGAGTACGATGCCGGAGGAGTCATTTCCCGCACAGAGACCAACGACAAGGTGGCTTATATCGACCCGCATCTGTTCCCGGCCTGCTCTTTCCTTGACCCGACCTACACCTTCACGGTCAATGCCAAGCACACGGCAGCAGGAGTAGCCGATGCCATCAACCATGTGATGGAACAGTATTTCACTCATGCCTCCAATTCCGTGGCCGACGGTTTCTGTGAAACGTTGGTAAAGACCCTGATGAAATATGCTCCGATTGCACTGGAGAAACCGGACGATTACGAAGCACGTGCCGAAATCATGTATGCCTGCACCTTTGGCTGCAACGGTCTGCTGGCCCTCGGTACCGGCGGTTCTCCCTGGCCCATGCACGGCATCGAACATGCCTTGTCGGGATATTATGACATTACGCATGGAGAAGGTCTGGCCATCATTACACCACACTGGATGCGCCACGTGCTCAACGAGCGCACACAGGAACGCATCGTGAAATTTGGTGTGAACGTCTTCGGACTGGCTGCCGATCAGGCTCCGTCGGAAATTGCCGAGCAGACCATCGCACGTACCGCACAGTTCTTCAAGAGTCTGGGCATGCCGATGACCTTGCGTGAGGTAGGCATTGACGATTCCCGTCTGGAAGAAATGGCACATCACATTGCTGTGAATGAGGGACTGGACGCACCGGGCACGTTTGCTCCGCTGAACGAACAGGACATCCTTTCCATTCTGAAGGCTGCGCTGTAAACAATATGAAAATGCGGGGAACGGTAGACAAGTCGTTTCCCGCATTTTTTTAATCGCCGAGCATGGAATTTAGCAAGTCCATGATGACCATTTTCCGGAAAAGCCAGTGGCACATGCCACCGGGGATGCGCTGTATGTAGCCGCTGTCAAGATCGATTACATAAAGCGGACGTATGCGCCAGCTGTAGTTGTAGCGGTTCTGCCAGTCGTACATGCAGTATTCCCACCATCCTTCATCGGGACGCAACCATTCTCCCGTCACATAATTATTCTCCAGTCCCCAGCGGGTAGCTTCCAGCGCGTTGGGCTTTCCGCATTGATAATACACATGATAAGGCGCCATGCCAAGGTCGAGCGTGCTTCCCAGTGTTACGCGACAGACGATGATGGCTCCTGCGGAATAATGTCGGGCCGTACTGCGTGCCGGTGCAAAATAAATGCCGTTTCCAGCATAATTACCGCCACCTACGCGCCAGATTCCTACATCTCGTCCCCGGTAACTTCCCCGATTAGGGCACGCTACGATGGATTCGGCTGCGTCATTGGAGGTACCGTGAAAGAGGGTCAGAGTAGGTAAAAAGACTTCTATTACCGTCCATATCGCGCTTTCAATGATGATCAGCGAGCCATGCCATACCACGTATTTGATGATTCTGTAGGGTAAGAACAAAATCCATCGGATAAAATCGTCATGCCCTTCCTTGTCTTCTGAGGGTAAAATTACTTCCATCACATAATTGAACATTTCGAAGGAACAATGTACCAGGAGATTGAAAAAGACAGCATTGACAATTCTCAATGGAAACAGCAGGACATAGAACGGGAATTGCAGGAAATAGAAAATGAAACGCAGGTTCTCATTGGTGGCGTTGCTGAAACGGTTTTTCTTGAAGAAGATAAACCAGGGCTTTGCCAGGTATCGCTGCAGGGCATTAAGAAAGAAGAAAGGAAGACTCAACAGCCTGAACGTAAAGGTAAGGCTGGCCGATACGATGAAATAGGAGATAATGAGTATTTTCAGCAGCCAGTACAGCACCACCAGTCCCAAATAAATACCTAGTCCCCAGGTAATGATGTTCCATACTATTGACCAGAAACTCCATGAGGAAGAACCGGAAGACGATTTGGCAGGCGGAGAGTTTGCCTTTTGGGGCAAAGGAGAGAATTTCAGGTATTTGGAGTAGGCATATCCCCTTTGTGAACCGAACTCAATCTGTACCCAGTTGTTGCTTGATTTCTGAATGACATTGACCTCCTGTCCGCGACTGAGCTGGCCGACGCGCGCATAGCTGATGCCGGGTCCGGAACGCACGTTCAATACGGTGGTTGCGGTTCCCCTGCAGGGAAGAGACTCTTGTGCCGTGGCATAAGAAATCATCCAAAGCAGCATGATAAATATGTATATGAATCGTTTCATCACATCTTATGGTCAAATGTAAGAAAAAATTTCTATATTGCATTTTATACATCGAAGTGATTTAAACTTATGTATATCAATTAAAATGTTGTCAAACAGCGTACAAAT